>Ga0310690_10003259_pt1 | contig 24698 bp, 14 predicted proteins | sample AusTroGonzalo_MG_2_FD_207661 | JGI IMG/M metagenome (GOLD analysis project Ga0310690, IMG submission 207661) | Bovine rumen microbial communities from tropical cattle in Woodstock, Queensland, Australia - Gonzalo_04 (v2) (version 2) | ecosystem: Host-associated > Mammals > Digestive system >... | reverse complement strand
ATATTGATGATGGACAACTAATGTTCGATTTTTAAGATTAATTTTTAACCGTTCAATTTAGTGGACACTAATGATTCTGTTTCAACAGTAAAGTGTTCTGTACCTGAATGAACTCGTTACATTGCAAAAAGTAAAGTTACCTTGATTAAAGTGTGCAAATCTTGAAAGTTTTTTGTCAACGTTTTCTGTTACAATATAAAGCAAATATCAAGATTATTTTTCTCACCAAGTGTAGCATAATTAGTGCAAAAGCAGTACCTTTGCATGCGCAAACAAAGACAAGGATTCTGTTTTGCCGCCTGCCCTTTGACCCCCTATCCGGCCTCCCAATGGCAATACCGAAACTGGTGCTTTCTGTCGTCCTGCTTATTAACTTCAAGCAACTTTTCCAGCAGGACTGGTGGCCAATCCGGGCGGCGAACATTTCCACCTGCGTGCGCTCATCACGGTGAACACCAAGAATGCCCCCGTCACGGCGGTAAACCATGTTTATTGCTCCGGCTACGCGCTGGATCCCACCTATCTCAACGGAGCTCCGGACTCCGTCTTTGCCTCCACCGTAAAAGAATGCACAACGGAGATAGCACACCGCTATCATGCCAATTATATACAGATTGAGCACCGTTATTTCCAGTATTCGGCTCCCCCGCGATGCTGGGAAAACCTCGACCCGCTGACGGCAGAAGAGGCTGCGGAGGATTTTCACAACCTGTTTGAAGGACTGAAAAAAGTCCTGCACGGCAAATGGGTAATGTCTGGCGTGAGCAAAGGCGGTATAACCACCCTGCTGCAACACACGTTCTATCCCGGCGACATGGATATTTTCATGCCTTATTCCGCACCATTTTTCGACACCGACCGCGACACACTGATGCAGAAGTACTGGTACACCCACGGCTGGACTCCCGAGTTGCGCGACGATTTCATGAAAATCCGCAAAGCAGCTATGGCGGGCGGACCGGGACAAAACAATTCCACCAACACGATCTGGCCCATCTTCAGCAAAATGAATTCCCGGCGTAACACACAAGAACATGCTGACACGGTGCTATGCGCATATATATCCTCCGCTGCTTTCTTCGGTTTCAACGAGCACGCATACGAGGACACCGCATCTATATGCAAGCAGCTGATAAAAAACGACAGTATAATCCGCAGTTACAACTGGCCTCACTACAACGACACAGTCATCGCCTATATGTGCTCCACGGGCAAACTTACGCTGGACAGTATCGGCAAATGGATAGACACCTTGCGTCGTTACCCCGATGTCAAATACATCCCGGGCAGACACATGAGACTACATTCCGTCAGACCTTTCGGCATCACGGAGAAAGAATGGTGGAGCGAGACGGACACGGCGCATACAGGCAACGCAAAAGCGTATGAGTATCAGGCAAAAAACGAGTTGGGATATTATGATTTCCGCTACGAAGACATCACAATGACCCCCGAAGAGGGTGCCGCATACAACCAATACTGGAAAGCCAAAGTCGGCAGTATGATTGAATTGGGGAGCCCCTATTATGTCTCTCGTCCGTTCAACCGCAGCCTTTACGACCGCGTTATGTCAGCCACACGTAATGCCACCAAACCCATCATTCTGCTCTACGGCGAAGACGATACATGGACGGGCGCAGCGGTCAGAGATGAGTTCATCAACGGGACGAATGTCCGCAAGTTTATTCTGCCGGCACAAAATCACAGCGTACATTTCACTTCCGGCACAGACTACGGGCAATGCAATGCCATTCGTGCTGTCTTGGACGGTGTTTTAGGTGCCCCGCAAGGATTAGAAGGAGTGGAAAATCAAAAGCCACTGAGCCGGAGCCGCAAGTTGGTCAGAAACGGACAAATCTATATCTTGCGCGGCGGCAAGACATATACAGTCACCGGCATGGAAGTCAATCTGGAATGATTTCTCCGCCAGCAGGAAACCTGCGGACGGAATGACGTTCTTTTCGGTTTCTTAGTGCAGGATAAGCATCATCGTTTCTCCAAAGCCAACAGCTGCTTTTTTATCTCTACTCCATAGGCGTAACCGCCTGATTTACCGTTGGCGGCTATGACTCTGTGGCAGGGGATAATGAGTGCAATGGGATTACGCCCTACTGCCTGCCCGACCGCCTGTGCGGAACGACAGCCCACCATTTTGGCAATCTCGCCGTAAGTCTTGGTTTGACCGTACCCGACTGTGAGCAAGGCATGCCAAACGCGCTTTTGAAACTCCGTCCCTTGTGGATTGAGTCGCGGCACATGGCGCAGTGTCTTACCAGCAAAATAATCGTCCAACCAACTGAGCGTTTGTGCTATAATCGGCGTATTATCAGCAGTTTTATCAGGGGCGGACGAGGTGACACATGCTTCCCCTTTTCCAAAACGCAAGCCCGTCAGTGCCTCGCCGTCGCTCTCCATGACGATAGTGCCGAAAGGAGATGAATATGTGGCGGTAAAGGTTTTCACAGAAAGCTCGTAATAATGTGAGTAGGTTTTTCTGATTTGCGCGAGGATGTGGTTTCTGATTGGCGCACGAAGATACTATTAACGTGAGTTCAATATATAAATCAAAAAAGGCAAAGTCGGTCAGAAGTCCGCCTATCTTGGCGATACTTTCTAAAATTGCGTATGCATTTTCTTTTGACACTGGAAAAACTCTCTGACGCGCTGTTTCCCTTCACCTTCTCTCTTGCACGTAATTCGGGATTGAGGATATCTATAAGTCGGTGTAATTCAATATCAGTCCATTTTTTATCCACTTCGTATGTGGCATAGAGATGAAAAGCGTACGGCAATGCTTCGCTACGATTCAATTGTTTCAATCGTTGATTGACATCGTGTGCATATCCGATTTTAACAAACTCCTTAAAAGAACCTGTTGGCGGAATTAAACAAAGGTGTTCTTTGACCTAATATAATCAACAAAAGAGTTGCACATATCGTTGATTTTTAGTAACCTTGTGGTGTCAAATCAACAAAGTTAAACAACTAAAAAATCTTCGTCATGCGCAACTTGGCTGCGAATTTCGGAAAAATTCTTGATGTATGCAAGAAATTTTCAAAAAATCTTGTCAATGAACGTGGAAATTTACCTCGCAGAGGTCCCGTTCCCCGTTTTTCTGACCTTGAAGTTATCGCACTTAGTCTCACAGCAGAGAAATACGGTATCGATAGCGAGTCTCTATTGTTCTCCTTATTGGAAGAATACTACAAGACGGACTTTCCGAACCTCATTTCTCGTCGCCAATACAATGACCGTCGTAAGTTCTTATCTACGCTTCGCTTCGAACGATAGTAAACATACACCGCCAACTTATGCGAACAAGTACGAAAACTCATTGCCCAAGCGATTGATGGAGACGAAGATTATTTTTGTATTGATTCAAAGCCGATACCGGTGTGTCGTTTCTCCCGTGCAAAGCGTTGCAAATTAGGCAAGAACGATTTTGAGACGGCTCCGAATTACGGATTCTGTGCTGCTCAAAACACGCACTATTACGGCTATAAACTGCACGCGCTGTGCGGCTTAAAGGGTGTCATACACTCCTATGACCTGTCCAAGGCGTCCGTGGATGACAGATACTGGTTGCAAGATATCAAATATGAGTATCAGCAGAGTACCATCATAGGGGACAAAGGGTATCTCAATGCATCCCTACAACTGGATTTGTTTGAAACTGCCCACATACACCTTGAGGTGCCGTATCGCTTGAATCAAAAGAATTGGAAACCAACTTTTAAGCCTTTTGCCAAAGCAAGAAAGCGAGTGGAAACACTTTTCTCACAGTTGGATGACCAATTTATGGTATGTCGCAATTATGCGAAACAACAACTAGGATTGTTCGCTCGTATTATCAGCAAAGTCAGTGCACTAACTGTCCTACAATATATTAACTTTATTAACAACAAACCGATTGGAAGAATCAAATATGCGCTGGTTTAATTCCGCCAACGGGTAAGACCATAAGTAACCGCTGTCATACAACTGCTTTGAGAGCAATTGTTTTCGTTCCAAACTATGTTTCTGAACGGACATATTCCTACACCTTTGCAACTTCCGGCTCAAAGCCCATTTTTCCCGTGTAGCATAATGCTCCCAATCAGGACGCTGCAAAGGTACTGCTTATTGTTGGATTGTGCAAATAATTTAACATAAAAACACCCCCAAAATGATTTTATGAGGCTTTATGACTTTTTCCGTGTAGGGGAGATAGGGTATCCAGTGTCAGCTGCTAACAAAACAACAGGCGGCTCACCAAGAAGGTGAACCGCCTTGTATGTAAGTGCAGTGGGCAGTGTGTTACCACTGCTTGTTGGTGGTACTCGGCTGTATGGAGAGTACCTGCGGTGTTTCGGGATCGGCGGAAACCTGCATGAGGTTCATGGTCTCAAAGTGCGCCACCTGTATTGCGGGGCGGTTATAAATGCGTTTTATAATTATTCTGTTTTTATCTAATCGCAGGCAGGATGCCTGTGTACCGATAGAAGCCGACACCGTCCTCACCGCTCAAAACGTAGCAGTCGGCGGGAGTGGCGACAGCGACCTCTGGAACCAGACATACGACTATGAGACACCAGAAGACAACAACCGCCTGATAATTAGCGAATTCAATGACGACTACTCATGCGACAGCGAAAATGGTCACAGCGGCGGCAAGTGGATTGACTCGGACGCGAAGTTCTACATCTCCGGCAACGCCGCACTGATAGAAGACGCAGGCTCCACAGCCTCAGAATGGGCTTACGACGGCCTGCTCATCATCCGAGACGGCAAAATCTTCAACGCCACCGGTGAGGAAATAAGATAAACTGCCTCCTGGGGCGTAGACGGCTCGTCTGCGAAATGAGAAACGAACCGTCCCGGCACGAAGCGACAACACGGGAAGCGACTCTTTTGAGCCGCTTCCTGTTTGCAGAAAAAAATACATAAATACAGGCAGACTCTTGCATGTCCGGAATTTTATTTGTACTTTTGCGGCGTAATTTATGAAATAACTAAATATAACTGAAGATATGAAAATGAATTCAATCAAACGGTTGGGCGTATTCGGGCTTGTAGCCGCGGTTCTTGCCTCGTGCGGTATCGACATGCCCAAGTCCACGCCGTCGTCCTTTGAGACAGTAATAGTAAAGAAATCGGACATTGTGCTGCCGATGAAATTCAGCGCGAAGATGAAAGGCCAGCACGATGTGACCATCATTCCGCAGGTGAGCGGCCAGCTGATGCAGAAATGTGTGAGCGAAGGTCAGCAGGTGCAGAAAGGGACGGTGCTTTTCAGAATAGATTCGCGTAACGCCGAGTTGGAGCTTGATGCCGCCGAAGCAAACCTCCTCGCCGCCGAAGCAAAGGAGAGCAGCGCCAAGATGGAATGGGAGTCGAACAAGAACCTGTTCGCCAAGAACATCGTGAGCCGCTATATGCTCGACAACTCAGAGAACAACTACAAGCAGGCGCAAGCGGCAGTGAGCCAGGCACGTGCAACGGCCAACCGCGCACGTGTAAACCTCGGTTTCTGCACCATTACCGCACCTGTGGCGGGCGTGATTGGCGGCATCAGTGTTCACGAGGGCGACCAGGTGTCGCCTGCCACACAGCTGACCGTGCTGAGCGGCAACGAGAAGATGACCGCACAGTTCTCCCTCAACGAGTCGCTGATTGAAGCGCAGGTGTCAATGGGACTCGCCAAAGGAGATATGGAGAAGTATATGACTTCGCTGCCCGAGGTGACGTTTGTGATGAAAAACGGCACTGAGTACCCGCACAAAGGGCGTATCACAAGCCTTACCGGTGTGGTGGATGCCACCACAGGTACGCTCGCCTGTAAGGCTACGTTCCCAAACCCCGACGGACATCTCTTCTCGGGTATTCAGGGGACTGTGGTGCTGCCCTTCGACGAGAAGGACGTGATGGTCATTCCGCAGACCGCCATCGTGCGCCTGCAGGACAAGCGTCTCGTCTATGTCGTACAGCCGGACAGCACGGCTACAGCTGTCTCCATTACTACCGAAGATACCGGTAACGGCAAGGATGCGATTGTCACCTCCGGTCTGAACGTGGGTGACAGAATCGTCACCGTGGGTGCCAACAACGTACAAGAAGGACAAAGAGTACTCTTTTAAGCTATGAAAGGCAATATTTTCATAAACAAATACGTGATGGCATGTGCCATATCCATTGTCATCATGTTGGTGGGCTTCATCAGCATCACCACACTGCCTATCGAGCAGTACCCGAACATCGCGCCGCCTACTGTGCGTGTGTCCACCTCCTACACCGGTGCCGATGCCAACACAATCATGAAATCAGTGGTGCAGCCGCTCGAAGAGAGCATCAACGGTGTGCCGGGCATGACCTATATCACCTCATCGGCTTCCGCCTCTGGCGATGTGTCCATACAGGTGTATTTCAAGCAGGGCATCGACCCTGACCTGGCTGCCGTCAATGTGCAGAACCGCGTCAGCAAAGCCACGGCGCTGCTGCCGTCCGAAGTGACCAAAGTGGGGGTACAGGTGATGAAGCAGCAGAACAGCATCCTGCATATCGGTGCGTTGAAATCCACTGATGGCAAGTATGATGCCGACTTCATATCCAACTACATAGACATCAACATCAAGCCCCGTCTGATGCGTATCACCGGTGTTGGTGATGTCATGTCGCTCGGTAACACCTACGCCCTGCGTATATGGCTCAAACCGGACGTTATGGCGCAGTATGGTCTGGAGCCGAATGACGTGTTCGCAGCTATCGGCGGACAGAGTTTCGTAGCTGCCACCGGTTCGCTGGGCGAAAGGTCGGAGAATGCCTACCAGTACTCGATGGAGTACAAAGGCACGCTCAAGTCTGTCGAAGAATTCAATGATATCGTGCTGCGCACAAGCGACAGCGGACACCTGCTTCACCTGAGCGACGTGGCGGACGTGGAGATTGGCGCGGTGAGCTACAACTTCACTTCCAATATTGATGGCAAGCCGGGTACGCTGTTCATGGTGTTCCAGGCTCCGGGAGCCAACGCAACGGAGGTGAACGCACGTATTCACAAACTGTACGAGGACCTCAAACCCACCATGCCCGCAGGCTTGGAGTTCGAGATACTTCAGACCAGCGACGACTTCCTTTTCGCCGCCATTCACAATGTGGTGGAGACGCTTGTCATAGCCATTCTGCTGGTTATTCTCGTGGTGTATTTCTTCCTGCAGAGTTTCAAGGCGACAATCATCCCGTCCATCTCCATTATCGTGTCGTTGCTGGGTACTTTCGCCATTGTGCAACTCGCAGGTTTCTCGCTCAACATACTGACGCTCTTTGCCTTGGTGCTTGCCATCGGAACGGTGGTCGATGACGCGATAGTCGTCGTCGAGGCGGTGATGGCGAAGATGGAAGGCGGAATAAGCGATGCCCGCGAAGCCACCCGCCAGGCGATGAGCGAGGTGTCGGTGGCCGTTATTTCGTGTACGCTGGTCTTCATGGCGGTGTTCATTCCGGTGGCGTTCATGCCAGGTACGTCGGGAAGTTTCTTCCTGCAGTTCGGTGTGACGCTGGCTTCTGCCGTCGGTCTGTCGTGCATATCGGCATTGGTACTTTGTCCCGCCCTGTGCGCGCTGATGATGCGCTTCGACCCGAATGAGAACGAGAAGAAGAGCCTCAACTACTATGTAAAGAAGGCTTACACTGTAAGTTACAACGCCATTGCAGCCAAGTACAAGAGCGGTGTGCAGAAATTCATCAAACGCCCGTGGATGTCATGGGTGCTGCTGGCGGGTGCCGCCGTGCTACTTGTGCTGGCTATGCGCGGTCTGCCTTCGGGTCTTGTGCCGCAGGAGGACCAAGGCGTGTTCTTCGCTGAGGTGCGCGCGCCGGAGGGCTGCACGCTGCATGAGACGGAAGAGATCGTCCGCAAGGTAGAGGAGAAGATAAAGAAAATTCCTGAGCTGGAGAGTTACGCCGTCGTCAATGGTTACGGTATGATGTCCAACAGTTCGGCGAGCAGTTATGCCACACTCATCATCCGCCTCAAGAACTGGGACGACCGTCCGGGCATGAACCACATTATCAATCTTGTCTACGGGCGTTTCGCCATGGACTGCCAGGAGATAAAGAACGCTGTCGTCATTCCGTTCCAGATGCCGCAGGTACCCGGTTACGGCTCCAGCAACGGCGTAAACCTTGTGCTGCAGGATGTTCAGGACAGACCCATGTCGGAATTCAACGCCGATGCCTTGAAGTTCATTGCCAAACTCAACGAGCGTCCGGAGATTATGATGGCGATGTCCACCTACTCCGAGCGTTTCCCGAAATATGAAGTCAGCGTTGAGGCGGCCCAGTGCGACCGCGCCGGCGTCACGCCTGCCACCGTGCTGCATACACTTGGCTCATACTGCGGCGGTGCGTATGTGGGCAACTTTAACCAGTACGGCAAGGTCTATCGTATCATGGCCAATGCCGCGCCGGAGTACAGGCTCGACCCGTCCTCGCTCAACAACATCTTTGTCCGTGTACGCGGCGGCAAGATGGCTCCCATATCTGAGTTCGTGACCCTGAAGGAGATTGTCGGCTCCGCGTCGGTGGAGCATTTCAACCTCTTCCAGAGTATCACCTGCGGCATAATGACCGCCAGCGGCTTCTCGGAGGGCGACGCGCATGAGGCTATTGCCGAGGTATTCAAGGAGACGATGCCCGCGGGCTACAGTTATGAGTACGGCGGCATGTCGCGTGAGGTGGAGGAGACTGCGGGCAGCAATGCCACTGCCCTCATCTATGTCATCTGCGCCATCCTGATTTACCTCATTCTGGCCTCACTGTACAACTCCTGGTTCACGCCGTGGGCGGTGCTGTTGTCAGTGCCGTTCGGTCTGATGGGTTCGTTTGGTGTCACATACCTTGTTTCGCTTATGCACCTGCCCGGCATGGAAAATAACATCTACCTGCAGACTGGTGTCATCATGCTCATCGGTCTGTTGGCAAAGACCGCCATCCTTATCACCGAGTTCGCCCAGGAACGCCGTGCGCAAGGCATGTCCATCCGTGATGCGGCGTTTGCCGCCTGCGAGGAGCGTCTGCGTCCTATCCTGATGACCGTCGTGACCATGATTGCCGGTATGATTCCGCTTATCATTGCGGGCGGTGCGGGTGCCAACGGCAACCGCGTGCTTGCGCTTGGTGTCACTGCCGGTATGGCGGTCGGCACGCTTGCCCTGCTGTTTGTCGTGCCTGCGTTCTTCATTGTCTTCCAGACCCTGCATGAGAAGTTCCAGGGCGGCGCACCGGCAGAAGAGGTGAAAGCGGAAAGCGTAAAAGCGACAGGACAGGCTCCGATGATTATTGTAGTATTGGCTGTTACCTCTGTACTTTTCTCTTCTTGCGGTATCTACGGCAAATACAAGTCGCAGAACGATGTAAGCGGCGACCTGTACGGCACGAGCGAGGATGTGGCAGCCGCCAAAGCAGACAACTCGATTGCCACGCTCTCTTGGCGTGAGGTGTTCACCGACCCTGCATTGCAGGCGCTTATCGAGTCCGCTCTTGCGAGTAACACCGACCTCAACTCGGCACGCATAGCCATCGAGCAGTCGCAGGCGTCACTGAAAGCCGCCAAACTCGGCTATCTGCCCTCTCTCTCGCTGGCTCCACAGGCGGGTTACAGCGGGAACATAAGAAGCAATACGTGGGTGCCGGTCTATAACATCCCCCTGCAGATGAACTGGGACATCGACCTCTTCGGAGCGAACCTCAACCAGGTGCGCAAGTCCAAGGCGGTTGTCAAACAGGCGGAACTGCGCCGTCAGGCAGTGCAGGCTAACCTCGTCTCCACTGTGGCGCAACAGTACTTCATGCTGCAACTCCTGGACAGGCAGTTGGAGATTCTGATTCATACCGACAGCCTCTGGAACATGTCGCTGGAGACACAGCGCGCCCTCTTCGAGAACGGCAAAAGCTATTCCACCGCCGTCAACCAGATGGAGAACTCCTACCTGAATGTCAAACGCCAGATTCTTGATGTACAACGCAGCATACGCAGCACGGAGAACAACATCTGCCGCCTTCTTGCCGTCACGCCGCAGCACATCAACCGTAGTGCGTGGAGTGCCTTCACACTGCCCGAGAGAGTCAGCACCGGCGTACCGGCTGAACTGCTGGAGAACCGTCCTGACATTCAGATTGCCGACCAGGCCATTGCAGAGGCGTTCTGCAACACACAGGCTGCACGCTCGGCCTTCTTCCCGAAACTCTCGCTGCAAGGTATCCTGGGCTGGGGCAACAACAACGGCGTCATTGCCAACCCGGGCGCGTTGCTCTTTAACGCTCTTGCCTCGCTTACACAGCCCATCTTCGCACAAGGCAGACTGAGTGCCAATCTCAAAATCAGCAAACTCACTCAGGAAGATATGACGAAGAAGTACGTACAGACCGTCATCAACGCCGGCAATCAGGTCAATGAGGCATTGGCTGACTGCCAGACGGCGAAGCAGAAAGATGGACTCTACAAACGGCAGGTGGAGGTGCTGCAGGACGCATATACCGGCACACACGAACTGATGGATGCAGGCAAGGCGAACTATCTTGAGGTGCTTACGGCACAAGAGACTCTCCTTTCCGCACAAATCAACGAAGCCGCCAACCTCTACGAAGGTTCCCGCGCCCTGATTGCCCTCTACATCGCCCTCGGCGGCGGAGCAAAGTAACCGAACCGGTATGAGCAGAAGACTGACTGCGTTTGTATTTGCACTGTGCTTGTGCGCCATGCCGGCGTTCTCCATTGTGAACGGGCGGTCACTGCCCTGCATGCTCAAGGACCTCCATACCGAAATGCGGATGGACTCTGCCCAGCGTGCCGAGGCGCGGCAGCGCTTCAATGAGGACTACGAGCGTCAGCACCAGCAGATGATTGACATCATCACCGAGTCCAGCGAACTCTCCATTTTGCTCTATACGCAGGAGCAGAACATGACTTTCGACATGGCGTTTGCCCTGAAAAAGGTCACTTCCGACTATCAGGACTTCTACGCCGACCGCATGCCATACTACAACATCATCAGCAGCCTGAACTTCGAGATAGACCGCTATGCCCGTCTCATTGAGGCCCTGCGCCGTCTCCCGCCGATGATGAAAGAGATAGATGCCGGGATTCTGCCGAAAAGCCTGCAGTATCACAACGATTCGCTTGACCTGCACATCTCCAACTCCGACTCCTTCCTTGAGAAAGAGATCATACGGATTGCCGTCAGTGACACGTTTCCGGCTTATTTTATGCTGGACGAGGAGGGGGAGAGATACCGCGACTCGTGCATATACGATGTGTCCGAATTGCTGAAGATGTGCGCCGACAACCGCGCCACCATCATCGCGGACAGCACCAACTACCGGGAGGCGTACCTGCGCATGAGAGAGACTTACGACTATGCCAAGGCCCGCTATCGGGAGCTGGAGAGATCTGTATTCTATAAGGGGCAGACCCCTTTCATGGACATCATTGCCAACTATCATGACTATTGGAACAAGACCAAAGTCGATTTGCGCGGGCAATACAGCTGGGACGAGCTTTCCGACACCACACAGCCTGCGGATTCCGCTGCTGTCCAAACAGACACAGATGAAGATGAAGGCAATGCGTTTTACGACACCCTCTCCAGCAAGGGAGTAAACACTTTTCTGTTTCTCACTGCCGTCGTCCAGCTGGTCATGCTGGTGCTAGTCTGGCTGCTAACCTACTTTGTCCTGTGGCTGATATCCCTGTTCGTCAAGTCCGACAAGTTTATCACGAAGAACAAACTGCCGCTGTTATCCATACTGGTCGGCACCATCCTCTACTACCTTGTGTTCGGGATTGGCACTATCGGCGACGAGTACATCCAGTTGGGCGTGCGGCACATCAACATCTTCCTCTGGCTGCTGATTGTCATATCCGGCTCTCTGCTACTGCGGGTGAAGCCGAATCAGATATGGAACGGCATGTGGCTCTATACGCCGACCTTCCTGATGACGCTGATGATTATCATCTGCCGTGTCATCTTCATTCCGGACCGGCTTATGACCCTGTTGTTCCCGCCGTTGCTGTTGCTTGCGGTGCTACGGCAACTGTTCTTCTGCATCAAGGAAAGCGGGAAAGCGACCCCCATCGACCTCACTCTAGGCTGGGTCTCGCTCGCCATCTATCTCATCGCCTTTGTGTTCGCCTTCATGGGGTACACCTTTGTCGCCCTGCTGATTGTGATGTGGTGGTACTTCCAACTGGCAGTGCTGCTCTCCACCGTATGCATCATCGAACTGCTCGGCCGTTACAAGGAACGGTGGCTCAACCGGCGTATAGTCCGTATGCGGTCTAACATCACCTACGTCACCGGTGAGGATCGCGAGTCGCTGCTCATGGGCGCAACGTGGTTCTACGACCTCATCCGGCAGGTGGCCATCCCCGCGCTGGTACTGCTGTCGCTGCCGCTGTGCGTCAAGATGTCGCTGAACGTGTTTGACTTCAACGATGTGTATGTGAAGATATACTGCGATCCATTTGTCCGGCTCACTGACAAGAACGGGTTTGAGACGCTGCGCATCTCGGCGCAGAGCATCATCCATCTGTTCATTCTGTTCTTCGTCCTGCGCTATCTAAACCGATCCGTCCACGCCATCTGGCAGTACCTTCGCTACGCCGCCTTCATGCGCAAGCACAAGCGCACCAGTATCCGCGCCAACGAAATCAACCTCTCACTGGGCAATAGCATTATCAGTGTGCTGACATGGATGATATTCGTCGTGGCGGTGGTGGTGACATTGCGAATCCCACTTGGCTCACTCAGCCTTGTTGCAGGAGGTCTGTCTGCAGGTATCGGTATCGCCCTCAAAGACATCATCAACAACTTCATCTACGGCATTCAGCTCATGGGCGGCCGTCTGCGTGTCGGCGATTGGATTGAGTGCGACGGCGTGCGCGGACGGGTAACAGCCATCAACTACCAGTGCGTGCAGGCGGAAACCATCGACGGCACGGAGATGTCCTTCCTTAACTCATCGCTCTTCGGCAAGAACTTCAACAACCTCACGCGCAACAACTCCTATGAGCTGATAAAGATTGTCGTGGGTGTGGCATACGGAACCGACGTGCAGAAAGTGCGCGAAGTGCTGGTTGAGGCAATGCAGAAGATGCGCACCAAGGACAAGTACGGCAGGGAGATTGTGGAACCGAAGTACGGCATACATGTAGTGGTTAGTAACATGGGTGACAGCTCCGTGGAAATCGCCGTCAAGCAGTATGTGCTTGTCGCGGAGAGAATCGGCTATATTGACCGTGCTAAGGAGGTGGTTTACAACGCCCTCAACGCTGCCGGCATCAGCATTCCGTTCCCGCAGTGCGATGTGCATCTGGTTCGGGAGTAAGGCTAACATCTTTGAGGCAAACATGGAATTGCAGAGGGCGTGAAAACGCCCTCTGTGCTATTCATCGCCCTATTCTGTCAATATGTACACAGACATAGCGTTTCTACAAGCGGATGACTGGGGACGGAACAAATAACCAATCACATACAAAGGCGCATTCCTGAGAGAGAGACGGTATGCATACCGTCTCTACGAGCGGAGGAACAGCGGAATTAGTGCAGCAGAGATTGGACATTATACAGGGACATACAAGATATTTTCCGCAACAAGAAACCGGATCCCCACAGCAAGCATTTGCGAAACAAGTATCCGATATTTTCAAAAACAGAGAAAAGAAACAGAGCGGCGCACTCCGTGAAGAATGCGCCACTCCTATTCCATACGTGAACAGAACCAGTCCTACACTCCGCCCCTGTCAGTCCGTTACAGTCCCCGACCGGAGCCGAAAGCGTCAGCCCAGCCAACGGACGTAGGCAAAGTCCATACGATGCGGGAGAAGGTCGTTCTTGGGGAACAAGCGCAAGCCGAACTTCATGCCGCCGGCATAGTCGAAACGATATTCGGTCGCAAAAGTAAGATGCGAACCTTCGGCTTTGACCAACTCCAGAGGCGTCACCTGATAGAGCTTGTCGTTGTTGTGCTGTGACATGCGGACAGCCACCAGCTCCACGCCCAAGCCCTTGTCGTTCAGGGTATGAGTGTCTATCTCAACCGCAATTTTGTGGCTCTCACCCACGAAGGGGAGTGTCTGATGCAGGTCGTCAAACAGCACGTCGCATACCTCTATCTCGTCCCAGTGAGCCGCCATGTTCTCCTTCCATGCCGCAATGTCGCGGGCGACCTTGTAGTTATTCTCCGACAAGAGAGCATGCCTCTTGGCCAGTTTGTTATAGAACCTGTCGAAATAGTCGTCCATCATGCGCTTTGTAGTGAAGCGCGGCGTAATCTGCGTCACGGAGTTCTTAATCGTCCGAATCCATGCCGGCGAATAGCCCTTCGAGTTCTTTGCATAATAAAGAGGAATAATCTCCGTCTCAAGCATCTGATAGATGGTTGCGGCATCCAACTGGTCCTGGTGGGCCTGGTTCTCGTAAGTGCGCTTGTCGGTCAGCGCCCAGCCTGCGCCCGGCACATAGCCTTCATTCCACCAACCGTCCTTCACCGAGAAATTGAGTACACCGTTCATCTGCGCCTTCTCGCCGCTTGTGCCTGAAGCCTCAAGCGGGCGTGTGGGGGTGTTGAGCCAGATATCCACGCCGCTGACGAGTCGTTTGGCGAGACGCATGTCATAGTTCTCGAGGAAGATAATCTTGCCGAGGAACTGCGGCATGCGGCTTATCTCGATGATGCGTTTGATGAGTCCCTGTCCGCCGCCGTCTGCGGGGTGTGCCTTACCGGTAAAGAGGAACTGCACGGGGTAGTTCGGGTTGTTCACCAGTTTGTCAAGACGCTCGAGGTCGGTGAAGAGCAGGTGTGCGCGTTTGTAGGTGGCGAAGCGGCGTCCGAAACCGATAATGAGGTTGTTGGGGTTCATTTCGTTGAGCGCACGGACGATGCGGGCGGGGTCTCCCTGTGTCTTCAGCCAGTCGTCGCGGAACTTCTCGCGGATATAGTCTATGAGTTTGACTTTCAGTTTCATGCGGGTGTTCCATATTACCTCGTCGGGGAGGTCGTTGTAGGCTTTCCACATCTCGGGGTTGGACTGGTCGTTCCACCACTGTGCGGGGAAGGTCTTCTTGTAAAGGTTCTTCCACTCGCTTGCAGCCCAAGTAGGCATGTGCACGCCGTTGGTGACGTAGCCTACGTGCAGTTCTTCGGGGAAATAGCCTTTCCAGATGGGTGCGAACATCTTACGGCTGACCTCTCCGTGCAGTTTGCTTACGCCGTTAGCCTCCTGACAGGTGTTGAGCGCGAAGACAGACATAGAGAACTTCTCGTTGTTGTCATCGGGGTTCTCGCGGCCCATGCCAATCAGGTCCTTCCATTCAATACCGAGACGTGCGGCATAGCCGTTCATATACTTATAGAAGAGCCCCTCCTCAAAATAGTCGTGTCCGGCCGGAACAGGCGTATGGCATGTGTAAAGCCCGCTGGCACGCACGACCTCAAGCGCCTCGTTGAAAGAGAGATGCTCCTCCTCGACGAGATCCACCAGACGCTGCAGCCCCATGAGCGCCGCATGCCCCTCATTGCAATGATAGACATCCTTGCGGATACCCAGTTTCTTCAAGGTGAGCATACCGCCGATACCCAACAGAATCTCCTGCCGGATGCGGTTCTCCCAGTCACCGCCATAGAGCTGGTGAGTAATCTGACGGTCCCACTCAGAGTTGAGTTCATTATCCGTATCCAGGAGATAGAGGTTGATGCGTCCGACCGCCACTTTCCACAAGAAGGCCTTCACCACACGGTCAGGATAAGGAACCTCGATAATCATCGGACTCCCGTCGGCCTCCTTAATCTGCTCCAGAGGCAAGTTGTTGAAGTTCTGCGCCTCATAATTGGCAATCTGCTGCCCCTCGGGCGAAAGAGTCTGTGTGAAATATCCGTAGCGGTAGAGGAAACCGATGGCTGTCATGTCCACGTTGCAGTCACTGGCCTCTTTGAGATAGTCGCCCGCCAGGATACCCAGACCGCCGGAATAGATTTTGAGGATATGGGTCAATCCGTACTCCATCGAGAAATAAGCCACACTGGGCTTCACCGTGTCCTTCGGCGTATCCATATATGCACGGAAATCCGCATAAGTCTTGTCCAACTGGCGTAGGAAATCCTTGTCCTTGGACAGTTCCATCATCTTCTCATAACTGATGATATTCAACAGCATCACGGGATTGGACTGGGCACGATGCCATGCATCCAGGTCTATATAGCGGAAGATATTCTTCGCATCGCTATTCCACACCCACCACAGATTGTAGGCAATTTCACGAAGTTTGGTCAGGCTCTGAGGAAGATTGGCCTGAACGGTCACTTCCTTCCAGGAAGGCTGACTGGCATTGCTAACTTTGATTCTTGTCATATATTATTATTCCTTAAAATTTTGCGCAAAAATGCGTGCAAAGATACGGAATTATTTGCGTACTTGCAAATTTTTTCGTACTTTTGCGGTGTTTTTTATGATAAACAAAAAAGAAATACTCCGCCGCAGGGACATGCGCGCCCCGCTCACTTTCACCATCGACCCCGCCGATGCGAAAGACTTTGACGATGCGCTGTCGTATGAGCCGCTTCCGGACGGAAACCTGCAAATCGGCGTACACATCGCCGACGTGACTTGGTATGTGCATCCGGACGACAAGACAGACAAGGCGGCTTACGAGCGGGGAACCAGCATCTATCTGGTGGACAAAGTGCTCCCCATGCTCCCCGAAGAACTGTGCAACGACCGCTGCTCCCTGCGCCCCGGCGAAGACAAACTCTGCATGTCGGTCATCTTCACCATGAGCGACACGGCAGAAGTGGTGAAACACAAGATATGCCGGACCGTCATACGCTCGGACTTCCGGCTCAACTACGGCGAGGCCCAAGCCTACATTGACGGCGCCGCGCCCAAGCCCGGACAAGAACAACTCCGCGACACCATCCTCGCCCTCAACCGCCTCGCCCTCATCCTCCGCAAACAACGCATGCAGGCAGGCGCCCTCGATCTGGAAGCCGACGAAATCAAATTCCGACTTGACAAAGACGGACGGCCGACAGACATCTATTTCGAACATCCAAGCGAAGCCAACCACCTGATTGAGGAATTCATGCTGCTGGCCAACCGCACCGTAGCCGAACAATTAGGCAAAACCGGCAAACAGTCAGTATGGCGCATTCACGACAAACCCGACACCGAGAAACTGGAGGCCATTGACCATTTCAAACGCCGCATGGGCGATAACATCCCCGCCTCCACCCTCTACCTGCTCACTGTACGCGCGATGGCCAAAGCCGTCTATTCCACTCACAACATTGGACACTACGGCCTCGCCTTCGACCACTACACCCATTTCACCTCCCCCATCCGCCGCTATCCGGACATGATGGTGCACCGCCTGGTGAGCCGCTACCTCCTCGGCGAACGGCGGACGGACATGAGCACAGACCTGCAAGAAGCCTGCGAACACTGTTCTGAATGCGAACAACAGGCCGCCGAAGCAGAACGCGACTCGGTAAAATACATGCAGGCCATCTGGATGCAAGACCACCAGGACGAAGTGTTCAGCGGCATCATATCCGGAGTCAAGGAATTCGGCGTCTTCGTGACACTCGACGAATCACGGTGTGACGGACTCATCCCCATCAAGACCCTCTGCCCCGGCTACCTCTTTGACCTTGACGAAAAAAACTTTTGCCTCCGCACGGCAGGACGCATCAAACGCCGCGGACGCACCACCCAAGAAGACGCCGAGGAAGAACAACAGCGCGTCTTTATGCTCGGCGACCAGGTGAAAGTGCGCGTCACCCATATCGACGCCGACAAACGACAGATAACCTTCGAACTCGCAGAATCATGAAACGCCTCTTTCTCCGCCTGTTGTTCCTGACCATCCTCACAACAACCGCCTACAACGCACTCCACGCAGAAATCATTGTGCTCAAGTCGGGCCAGCGCATGCAAGGAACCATCCTGGTCCGCAACCACGATGTGGTCATCCTACGCAACGCCGCAGGAGAACGGTTCCAGTTCCCCGCAAACGACATACAAGACATTCTTCCAGACGAACAACACATTGAGCAAGAGGCGGTTACTCCGACAGAGAAGATAAAAAAGAATCAACATCCTGTGGCCCTGCGCATCGTGCTGGGCGGCGGCGCAGCGGTAATCCCCAACCGACACGCAGGAGGTTCCGCGGATGCGGAATTCCGCATCGGCACCAGTGACTTGGCCGCACGACGCATCTTCCTCGGCGGCAGCATCGGCTGGCACGGCGCATTCTTCGGGAACAGCACGGCCACGGATATCCCCACAGACGACACAAGAGCCGTCATATCGGGTCTCATCCACTTTATCCCCCTGCAAGCAGTCGTGTCCGTCCCCCTTCTGCAAAGCACTCATGCCCCCGAAATAGGGATGTCGCTCGGCTATGGCTTTGCCACAGGCGGGAACAAAGGCGGTATGACCGGAGGCCTTGAACTATCCTGGCGATGGCAGGCACGCCCGAAGACAGCCTTCCTGCTGGGCTGGCATGCCCAATTCCAACAGACTTCCGTGACTCTCAACGAGACCCTCAACGGCAGCCCCTACTCCCGCACAACCGGCGCCGTATGCATCCTCACCGGAGCCCGTCTCGCCCTTCAGTTCTGAACACGCCTTCCATCATTCATTTTCCCTACCGCCAACACAAATCCCTATAAATAGGGATTGCAGGAACCGGCAAAAAGCCGTACCTTTGCGGTCGGGAAAAGATGGCACACAGCCAAGAATACATAGAAAACGGACGCCTCATCCAAGAAGTGGATGCCAGATATTTGGAGGACGGCCTGCTGCGTACTGCGGAACTGATTGAGAACCAGCAGCCGGTTATTGTGCTGCTGACGCACTACAAAGACTTGCTGAAAACGCAACATGTGCTTGACTACAGCCTGCTCAGCGAACTCATGGGAGTCCGCATCGGTCTCGCGGAAGACAAGGAACAGATTCTGGCCATGCCCGAATGGTTCCGTCCTGTACGTATTGACTCCCGCGGCGGATTCGTTCACGGCGCCCTGGCGGAAACTCTCCGCCACTCCCCCAACGACACCGGACATCCCCTGTGGGAACGCCTGGACAAAGTGCTCACCAACCGCTGGCTCGGTTTCCCGATTCTCATCGTGGCGCTCTATCTGGTGTTCACCTTCACTTTCTCCCTTGGAGCCTACCCACAGCAATGGATAGCCGAAGGAATTGACGCACTCTGCCATTGGCTTTCCGACACCCTGCCCGCCGGATGGCTGACGAGCCTCATGGTGGACGGCATCATCCAGGGAGTCGGTACGGTTCTCTCTTTTCTGCCCAACATCATCATCCTCTTCTTCTGCCTCTCCATCATGGAAGATTCCGGATATATGGCGCGTGCCTCGTTTCTGATGGACAAGATTATGCACGGAGTCGGTCTCCACGGCCGCTCGTTCATTCCCATGCTGATGGGCTTCGGCTGCAATGTTCCCGCCATCATGGCGGCCCGTGACATTGAGAACACCAAAGACCGCACCCTGACCATGCTGATGATTCCGTTCATGAGCTGTTCGGCACGCATACCTGTCTATATGCTCTTTGTCAGCGCGTTCTTCCCCGGCAACAAAGCACTCATGATGATTGCCATGTACGGCATCGGCGTAGTGCTTTCCATCCTTTTCGCCGTTCTGATGAAACGCACGCGCTGGTTCCGTCAGGAAAAGCGGGATTATGTCAGCGAGCTTCCTGTTTACAGACGGCTCAACTGGCGCGAGACCGGACTTCATATATGGCTGCGTGTATGGGACTATCTCCAAAAGATAGGCACCGTTATTCTCTGGGCCTCCGTCATCATCTGGGCGCTTACATATTTTCCAAGCGGCAGCATGGACCTTGAGAACTCCTATCTGGCACAAATCGGCCGATGGATGGAACCCGTGATGAAGCCGCTCGGTTTCGACTGGAAGATGGCAGTCTGCCTGCTTACCGGGCTGCCCGCCAAAGAAGCGATTGTCTCCACCATGGGAATCCTTTATCACGGAGATGCAGGACTCACGGCCTTCACGCCTCTCACGGCCTTCACCTTCATGCTTTTTGTGCTACTCTATTTTCCCTGCATCGCCACCATCGCCACTCTCCGGCGTGAAGTCGGACGGGGGTGGGCGTGGTTTACCGTATTCCACAGTCTGGCACTCGCATGGCTGCTGTCGTTCATTGTCTATCAGGCAGGCATGATGATATAACCACTCACGCCTCTGCATACAAATATATAATAAGGAATCATGTTATGAAAAAAGAGTTGCTGTTCATCCTTCTTCTGGCCGTTCTTCCCTCCGGTTTGGCCGCCCAACAGGCGGACACACTCTCGCAGGCCGATTTCAGGATTGAGGAAGTTACGGTTGTTCAGCGTCGTGCCTCCATTGTCAAGTCACGTTACTCGCCTCTCAACACCGAGAAGATGACAGGACAGGAACTCTGCAAAGCCGCCTGTTGCAACCTTTCAGAGTCGTTTGAGACCTCCGCTTCCGTAGATGTCGCCTACTCCGACGCCGCCACCGGCGCAAAGCAGATACGTTTGCTGGGGTTGAGCGGCAACTACGTACAACTCCTCATTGAGAACACCCCCGGCATACGCGGTCTGGCGTCGCGTTTCGGCATGGAGTACATCCCGGGACCATGGATGGAAAGCATCCAGGTCAGCAAAGGCACTTCTTCTGTTGTGAATGGTTACGAAGCACTCACCGGACAAATCAACGTAGAGTACCTCAAGCCCCAGACCGCCGACAGTATGACCGCCAACATCATGCTGTCCAAAGACCTCAATACCGAACTCAACCTGACCGGCAACTGGGATGTGGATTCCGTTTGCTCCACGGGACTGCTGCTGCACGGCCAGGGAGCTTTCCTGGAACTTGACCACAACCGTGACGGAATGCTTGACATGCCCCGCACCTACCAGTTCAATGCTCTCAACCGCTGGTACATACGTACAGGCGACTATACCGGGCAGGTGCTTCTGCGTGCCATTTATGACCGCCGGCTGGCAGGACAGACACACCCAGCCCAACGTGCCGTCGAACAACCCTATACCATCGACCTTAGCACCCGCCGTATCGAAGGTTTCTTGAAAAACGGCTATGTCTTCGATCACACGACAGGTATGTCCATCGGCATTATTACGGCCGCCTCCCATCACAGTCAACAGAACCGCTACGGAACCACACAATGGAACGCAGCGCAGACCAACGCCGCCCTCAATGCCATTTTCCAGAGCAACTTCGAAAATCACCGACTTGACCCCGATGACCTGCACGAACACAAACTGAGAGCAGGCATCAGTTTCAATTACGACCGTTATACCGAGACGCTGGAACGAAAGAACGGCTTGACAGATCTCGGACGCCAGGAAGCCACCCCCGGCCTTTTTGCCGAATACACCTATTCTTACACCGAGCGCCTGACACTCCTCGCCGGAGTGCGCGAAGACTGGTCGTCCCGTTACGGTTTCTTCACCACCCCGCGCATGAACTTCCGCTGGTCGCCTTTCGACTGGTGGACACTCCGCGGAAGTGCCGGATTCGGTTATCGCTCACCTAACCTCGTAGCCGATAATGCCGAACTTCTGGTAAGCAACCGAATCACCGCATTCCCCACCGAAACCGTACAGGAAAAGACATTGAATACCGGTGCCACGATGACCTTCCACATCCCGATTGGCAAGCGCGAACTGCGACTCAGCGGCGAATATTATTATACGCGTTTTCTTGACGGCATGCTCAATGACCTGGATGCCAGCCCCCAACATGCTGTCTTCCACCGCCTGCACGACGAAGGACTTCAGTACTTCGCTCACGTAGCCCAGATAGAGGCCGACATGGAGGTTCTGCGAGGCTGGACATGGTCGGTTGCCTTCCGCTATACCGACACGCGCCAAAGCAGCCTTAACGCCGTCAGCAATATCATGGAAGTGCGTGAAAGGCCCCTGATGAACCGTTTCAAAGGCGTCATCACCACCTCATATCAGACTCCTTTACGCAAATGGCAGTTCGACATTACGGCACAATTCAATGGTCCAGGCCGCATGCCGGACGGTTTCAACATACCCGCAAAGAGCACGCAATACTACACACGCAACGGCAATATCTACCATAAATGGTATCCTCAACTTCTGGCACAAATAACCAAATACTTCCGCACATGGTCGATTTATGTCGGTGCGGAAAACATGACCAATTATACACAAGATTCTCCGATACTCGGCGAATCTGTTCCCGATACGGACTATATAAATCCGTGGTCCGACTCTTACGACGCCTCACAAGTATGGGCGCCCATTCACGGTTGGAAACTGTACGCCGGATTCCGTTGGAATCTGGAGCGCGCAAATTGACCTATCAACTGACAACAACCCCAAAAACGAAATGACTATGAGAAACAAACTTGTCCTGACCATCATCCTGCTGACCGCATGTTTCTGTCTTGCCACCCCTGTGCAAGCCAAAGCGAAGAGAGAAAAAGTGACTTTCCATGTGCACCTGCATTGCGATGCCTGCATACAGAAAATCATGAAGACCATCGCCTTTGAAAAAGGAGTGAAAGACATCGTATGCTCACAAGAGAACCAAACTGTGGAGGTAACTTATAATGCCGCCCAGACCGATGTGCCCACCTTACAGAAAGCCTTTGCAAAGATTGGCAAACCTGCCACACTCCTTTCCGAGGCAGACAAAGAGGAGCACCATCACCATGACGAGGAGGCCTGCAAGGAAGAGAAAAAACAATAGCCGCCACCTTCTGCTTATCCGCCCGCAGTCTTACCCGGAAAACCAATCAGTAAACCGGCACCAGCACACGCGGCACTTTGTCGGATTTGCGATAACGGGGACGAAGTTGCACATCCTGCGTCTGTAATGCCGTTACCTGTTGCGTGGCACGTATATGAACCGGCAGACGGAGACCTTTCCTGTCCTCCAGATGACCGTCTGCCACCAGGTTTTTTTCCGCCGGATACAGGATTCCCCGGTCCATTCTGTACAGATTGGAGATGCGCGCATGCACATGTCCGCGCTTGAGACGGAATTTCTCAATGGCACGGTCGTCCATATTCAACAGATTCACCCAGTCCAACGCCGAGCCTTTCATCTTAATCGAGAATGGCAGGAAAAGGGACATATCCATATCCACAGTATAAGACTGCAAGGTGAAATCAAACGCATCCACAATCAGATTCTCCGTGATGTTCACCTTGAAGATACCAAGATAGTTCTGTTTCTTTGTATAAGTCAACACGCAGCGCGTGTTGTCCTCGGAGGTCATTTTCCAACGCCGCAGTTCGTCGCTTGTATCAAGAAGATGGCTTTTATCCATCCGCATGCGCCACAAAGCGCGGTGCACGAGTGTCCCGCTGTCAATGGCTCCCGCACGACGGAGCACCGTTTTGTCCTGCTCATGGCGGTAGATACTGTCAATCTTCACGCGCACAGCCGGCGGACAATAGCGTTTGCACCGCTCGCCCACGAACTGTACACTGTCGCTGCCATCCACACCGCCGCCGGGCTGCTCATACACAGAGGCTATCATCTGTTCCATGCCCCAAGCCGCCGAATCGGCATCCATCTTCACATCGCTCACCACGCGATACATAACCGGATTGTGCGGCAGGTCTTCCTCCAGTTTCATATAGACGGCATGAAGAATCTTCGCAAGCAGTTTGCGCTTCGACTTGCGGGTGCGGCGCGCTTCAACTACGGTCTCTTCCAACGCGACAGGCTGTTCTTTAAGAACAATTGTGAACGGACTCTTCGTTGTGTCTTCACAAAGAAGCGTGCCGAGAGTCAGCATCCGCTTCTCGCAACCTACAAACGAGATAACAGCCAGTTCGGAGGTATCGACCGCCGTGGACAGACGGAAGCGGCCGTCGCTGTTGGTGGCCGTACCGTCCTCGGGACGGGACAAGGGATAGACCGTTGCATAGGCAACCGGTTGTCCCTGTTCGTCCACAACACGGCCGGTATAGTCGCGTACTGCGACCGGCTGCACCGCACACAGCGGAAGCAGCACGCCAAGCACCAATCCGAGAACAAGACAACGCATGTTTACTTCAGATGATGCCACGTGGTGCCTGATTCGTGATTCAGATAACGGACACGCGCCTTGACAATGCCGGTGTAATCGTCCGGCAGCACAAAGGGTTCGGTATAAGTCTGCCACGAACTGCCGTCCAGAGTGTAGATAATGTCACCGCCCTGCATGACCTTGTTCATGCTGACGAGCCGCCCGTTTTCAGTGTTCTCGAGGCGGATGCCGGGCAGTTGGAGGTGGAAGTTATGGTTCTGCTGATGCAGCACGGGGAGCAGCGTCTCATAAACAAGACCCGTGTAGTCGGCAAGCGACAAGGCGGAACGTGTGTTCCACGCGCGCTCGGAGAGACCGTACATCTTGGGGAAGAGCTGCCACTCGACCTGCGCGAAACTGCGGAGGCACTCCGCCCAAAGTTGGGCGTTGAGTCCGATGATGTTGGGATGCTGCAGCGGCTCCCAGTCAAAGGAGCGGAACTCGTCGGTGAAGCCTCCCCACTCCAGCCCGCGCTCCTCATGATGGCGGCAGTAGGCAAAGTCGAAGTAGAGGTGGTTGGCGGTGGCAAGGACGACAGGATAACCCGCTTCCGCCATCTGCAAAGGCAGTTCCATCCCG
>Ga0310690_10003258_pt1 | contig 24699 bp, 23 predicted proteins | sample AusTroGonzalo_MG_2_FD_207661 | JGI IMG/M metagenome (GOLD analysis project Ga0310690, IMG submission 207661) | Bovine rumen microbial communities from tropical cattle in Woodstock, Queensland, Australia - Gonzalo_04 (v2) (version 2) | ecosystem: Host-associated > Mammals > Digestive system >... | reverse complement strand
CAACGGGGCGGCAGACTACAGCCCGGGGTGAAATCCCCGCAGGGGATGCAGCCCCGGGATTCTTGGGCAATCAAATGTATGCAAGCCCCAACGGGGCGGCAGACTACAGCCCGGTGTGAAATCCCCGCAGGGGATGCGGTCCCGGGATTCTTGGGCAATCAAATGTATGCAAGCCCCAACGGGGCGGCAGACTACAGCCCGGTGTGAAATCCCCGCAGGGGATGCAGCCCCGGGATTCTTGGGCAATCAAATGTATACAAGCCCCAACGGGGCGGCAGACTACAGCCCGGTGTGAAATCCCCGCAGGGGATGCAGCCCCGGGATTCTTGGGCAATCAAATGTATGCAAGCCCCAACGGGGCGGCAGACTACAGCCCGGTGTGAAATCCCCGCAGGGGATGCTGCCCCGGGATTCTTGGGCAATCAAATGTATCCAAGCCCCAACGGGGCGGCAGACTACAGCCCGGTGTGAAATCCCCGCAGGGGATGCAGCCCCGGGATTCTTGGGCAATCAAATGTATGCAAGCCCCAACGGGGCGGCAGACTACAGCCCGGTGTGAAATCCCCGCAGGGGATGCGGTCCCGTGTGGCATGTTTCACATTCATTTCAAGCCCCAACGGGGCGGCAGACTACAGCCCGGGGTGAAATTCCCGCAGGGGATGCGGTCCCGTGTGGCATGTTTCACATTCATTTCAAGCCCCAACGGGGCGGCAGACTACAGACCGGTGTGAAATCCCCGCAGGGGATGCAGCCCCGGGATTCTTGGGCAATCAAATGTATGCAAGCCCCAAGGGGGCGGCAGACTACAGCCCGGGGTGAAATCCCCGCAGGGGATGCAGCCCCGGGATTCTTGGGCAATCAAATGTATGCAAGCCCCAACGGGGCGGCAGAGGGATTTCATCGCTCCGTTGGAATCAGGGGATGAACCCCCGGGGCAAGGAGCGGCAGAGATATTCTATTGGGGGAGGACGCCGGAGCCGTCGAAGGTCGGGATGAATTCGCCGCTGGCGGAATCCGCTTCCTGCACGAAGCCGTCTTCGATCCCCGAGGCGAAGAGCGCCTCCTCGACGAGGCGGTATTCTTCCTCGGATATCCGGCGGTTGAGTTCCGGGAAGTGCCGCTCGTCGACCGCGCCGCAGGGGAGGTATTGACGCATCAGGCTGAACATCACCTCGCCGGGGCGGAAATTTTCTGAGACCCAGCGGATGACCGCGAGGGAATTTTCGACGCATCCCGGCAGGATCAGGTGGCGGATCAGCACGCCGCGGCGGAGCACTCCGTCGTCGCCGATCACGAAGGGACCGGTCTGCCGGAACATTTCGCGGATCGCCGCGGTCGCGTATCCGAAGTAGTTCGTGATGCCGCTGTAACGTTCGGCGAGCGCGTCGTCGGCGTATTTGAGGTCGGGCAGGTAGACGGCGACTTTTCCCTCGAAGCGGCGCAGGGTTTCGACCGATTCGCAGGCGTTGGAATTCCAGACCACCGGGAGCGGCGGCGCGGGATCGAGGCTCGCCAGCACCGCGTCTGCGAAGTGGGTCGGCGTCACCAGATCGAGGTTGTGGGCGCCGCGCGCGGCGAGTTCGTCGTAGATGCCGCGCAGCCGTTCGACGGAGATCTCCTCGCCGCTGCCGCCATGGCTGATGCCGTAATTCTGGCAGTAGACGCAGCGCAGGTTGCATCCTGAGAAGAAGACGGCGCCCGCGCCGCGGGTGCCGCTCAGAACCGGTTCTTCCCAGAAGTGGAGTCCGGCGCGGGCGACGACCGGGAGGCGCGGCGACCGGCACGTTCCGGGGAGCGCCGCGGCGCCGTGCCGCGATTCGGGACGAGCCGCGCCGCACCGCCGGGGGCAGAGAAAGCATCGTTTTTCGCTCTGAGACATGGGGTGTGTTCCGCCTCGCTGTCGGTTGTGGATCTCCGCGCCGCGAGGGGAGGGGAGATCCGTTTGGGCTTACGCCTGATGGCGGAGCGCTTCGAGTTCCTGTTCGCAGACCTGCCGCCGGATCGGGTCGAGGATCAGCCCCAGATCGCCTTCCATCAGTTTCGGCAGATCGAAGCAGGAGATGTTGAAACGGTGGTCGGTGACGCGGTTCTGGGGGAAGTTGTAGGTGCGGATCCTTTCGCTGCGGTCGCCGGTGCCGACCTGGGAGCGCTTGTCCGCCGCCTGCTTCGCCGCTTCCTCCTTCTGCTTGTTTTCGAGCAGTCTCGCGTAGAGGATCCTCAGCGCGATCTCCTTGTTGCGGTGCTGGGATTTCTCCTGCTGGCTGGCGACGGAAAGCCCGGTGGGAATGTGGGTCACGCGCACCGCGCTGTCGGTGGTGTTGACGCATTGTCCGCCGGGTCCGCTGGAACGGAAAACGTCGAAGCGCAGATCTTCGTCGCGGATGTCCAATTCGACGGCGGCGGCTTCCGGCATCACCGCGACGGTGACGGTGGAGGTGTGGATCCTGCCGCCCGCTTCGGTAGTCGGCACGCGCTGCACCCGGTGGACGCCGCTCTCGTACTTCATCATGCTGTAGACGCCGCCGCCGGAGATGGAGAAGGAGGCGTTTTTGACGCCGCCCAGATCGGTCGCGGAGTGTTCGAGCATTTCGACCTTCCAGCTCTGCCGTTCGGCGAAATAGAGGTAGGCGCGGAGCAGTTCGGCGGCGAAGAGCGCCGCCTCGTCTCCGCCCGCGGCGGGTTTGATCTCGACGATGATGTTCTTGTCGTCGTTGGGATCGGGGGGGAGCAGCGCCAGCTGGAGCCGTTCTTCCAGCGCCCTGTCCTTTTCGGCGAGGTCGGCGTTTTCGCTTTCGACGAGTTCCCTGAGTTCGGGATCGCTCTCCTTGGCGAGCATCGCGTGGTTGGCGGCGAGGTCGGCGCGGCATTTCACCCACGCGTCGAAGTCGGCGAAAAGACCCTCGAGTTTGCTGTGTTCCTGCGAAAGGCGGCGGCACTTCGCCTGATCCGCGTAGACGGCGGGGTCGGAGAGCTGCGCCTCCACTTCGGCGGAGCGGCTCCGCAGCCGCTCGACATAATCCTGGATCTCCTCGGGGACCATGGGATGCTCCGATAAAAAAAAGGCTTGCCGCGGCAAGCCCGGTAGGAACGCTGTAACTTACGCCTTCTTGTAGCGGCGGTTGAATTTGTCGATGCGGCCCGCCGTATCGACGAATTTCTGTTTGCCGGTGAAGAAGGGGTGGCACTTGGCGCAGATGCCGACCTTGACTTCGGGACGGGTGGACTTGATGTGCCAGACTTCGCCGCAGGCGCAGGTCACGGTCGCGTCCCCGTACTTGGGATGCAGATCATTTTTCATGTTCAACTCCGAAAATCAGTTGTTGATGTTGTCGATCGATACATGCAGAACCATAATATAGCATCCCTCTTTGCGTTTTTCAAGCGGCCTGCGGCCGGGCAGGGTCCCCATCCCGGCTCCGAAGGGGATTCCCGACCTCCGTGAGGAGGGATTTTTCCCGTTCGCCGGAGAGGACCGGAGGCGCGTCTCCGGAGCCTTTTCCCGATCATTCGTGCGGCTTTTGACGGCGGAACCGCTTGTATTTCTCGCAGAATTGAGCTATAGTATCACGTTTCAGTCGCAGATCAGGGTTTTTGTCAGGTTCGGGAGCGGCGCAAGCCGGGAGTCGAATGTTCATCTCTTTTCTGGCCTGGGGGATCGCAGCGGCGCTCTTCGCCGCGGCGGTCGCCATCGTGATTTTTCAGTTCCGGCGGCTCCGTTCGCTGCGCCGCGAACTTGCCGATGTGCAGTCGAGCGCGAACGAGATCGCGGGGTTCCTCGCCCGCTTCTCGTCGGGCATGCAGGGCGCCGACGGCGTCGCCGGCGTGATGCACGGCGCCGCCCGCTACGTCGCCGAGCAGTGCGGCGCGGAGTCGGTGGCGATCTACAAGGTGCGCGAGGACCGGCTCACCGCGGTCGGCGTATTCGGCTGCTATCCCTTCTCCGATCCGGCGCAGCCGGTCCCGCCCGAGCGCGAACTGCCCGCGTTGCTCGCCGCCCGCCAGATCCCGGTCGGCGAGGGATTCGTCGGCGAGATCGCCGCGCATCAGGTGGCGGAGCTGGTCCCCCGCGCCGCCTCCGATCCCCGATTCGCACCGTGGAAGGGGCGGCGGTTCAGCAGCGTCATGGCGGTTCCGATGAGCCGCAACGGATTCCCCTCCGGGGTCGTGGTCGCCGTCGACAGCCGCGGGCGCGGGCGGGAGGCGTTTCTGCCCGCCCAGTTCGAGCGGCTGAAACTTCTGAGTTATCAGGTGATGCTGGTCGATGATCTCCACCTCGCCTACGGAGAGATCAGCAACCGGGAGCGGATCGGTCAGGAGCTCGATTTCGCGCTGCGGCTCCAGCAGTCGCTGCTGCCGCGCAGTTATCCGGAGTGGGGGTGCTTTTCGATCCTCGCGTCGACGCGCTCCGTCAAGGAGGTCAACGGGGACTTCTACGATTTCATCCAGATCGACGACGACCGGCTGCTGGTGCTGCTCGGCGACGCCGCGGGGAAGGGGATCCCCGCCTGTCTGCTTTCGGTGATGGCGCGCAGTTTCGCCCGGGCGATGACCGACAAATTCACGACGCTTCCCGATTTCCTGCAGGCGCTGAACCGGAAGCTGCGGCGCGACTCCGGCGCGGACCGCTTCGTCACCCTCGGCTGCTGTCTGCTCGACCGGCGGCGTTCGCTGCTGGAGTTCGGCAGGGCGGGGCATACCGATCTGATCTGCTTCATCCACGGGCATCTCCGGATCCTTTCTCCCGACGGCACCATTCTGGGGATGCTCCCCGGCGAACTCGCCGAATTCGAGACGATCTGCGTTTCGCTCGAACCCGGCTCGAAGACGCTGATGTATTCGGACGGTCTGAGCGAGGCGGTCGACGACTCCGGCGCCGAATTCGGGGAGGAACGCCTTGCGGCGACCTTCGCCGAAGCCGGACGCGACGGGGCGTCGCCGGCGGAGATCGTCGAACGCATCACCGGCGCGGTGCGCGCCTACGAGCACGAACAATCCGACGATCAGACGGTCGTCGTCATCGCCCGCAACGGATGATCCGGGGGGACCGGCGTCTCCGCCGCGGATTCGCCGGAAAATGAAGCTCCTCCGGTTGAAAAAACGGGAAAATGTGCTAAATTTACGGAAAACATCAAACATTTCCGCCGCGTTCCGCCGCCGCGGGCGGAAAAATACGAAGGAAGGAAACCGTTGCCATGAAGATCCAGCGAGTGGAAAATTACCATGAGATGAGCGTCGCCGGAGCCGACGTCATTTACGATGCCGTCGTCGCCAAGCTGTCGAAGGGGGAAGCCTTCAATCTCGGACTCGCCACCGGCAACACGATGATCGAACTCTACCGGATCCTCGCCGACCGCTTCAATGCCGACGGGATCGACCTCTCGAAGCTCCGGACCTGGAACCTCGACGAATACGCCGCCGACGAGCATCACGCGGTCTCCCACGACCATCCGCTCTCCTACTGGAGCTACATGCACCGGCAGCTCTTCCGTCTTTTCGCTCCGGAGCGCAACTTCCGCGAGGAGCAGGCGCACTTTCCCGATCCCGCCGATCCCGCCCGCTTCGACCGCGAACTCGCCGCCGCCGGCGGGCTGGATCTCCAGCTGCTCGGCATCGGGTTCAACGGGCACATCGCCTTCAACGAACCGGAAGATCCGGCGACGATCTCCGTCGAAGCCTTCGGCGCGCTCCCGACCCGGGTCCTGCCGCTGACGCAGGAGACGATCGACCAGAACACCAAAGTCACCGCGGGCGGCGACAGTTCTCTCGTGCCCCGTTTCGCGGCGACCACCGGCATGAAGCCGATCCTCGCCGCCCGCCGCGAACTGCTGCTCGCCTGCTTCGCCGAGCAGGAGGCTCCGCTCCGCAAGATGCTCGCGGACGGGGTCCCGACCCCGGCTCTGCCCGCGTCGTATCTGCTCGCACATCCCGATTTCCTGCTGATTTACACCGCCGACAAGATCACGCTGTGAGGGGTTTCCGCCGTTGCGGAGCGCGGAGCCGGACACCGGGAAATCCGGTTCCTCCTCCGGGCGTCGCGTCGGATATACGCTTATGGAGAGAACCGTTCGGGAGGGCTGGAATATGACGGTCAACGGCAAATTCCTTTTCGCCGTGCTGCTGGCGTTTGCGGCGCTGGCGGCTGACGCCGGGAATTACGGAGCGAAGAAGCGTCCGTCCCGCAAGGAGAAGACCGTCGAGACGCGCCCGGCGAAGGAGAAGATCGATCCCTCCGCCGGGGAGGTCTCCGTGCCCGCGGAGGCGGGGAGCGAGCTTCCCGTTCCCGCCGCGAACCGCGCGCTGGGTGTCGCGCTTTTTTCCGACAAGGCGCTGCTGTGGGAGAGCTCTCCCGTCGAACTCGCCAAGCGGATGAAGCTGCCGGTCCCCAAGCGTTCTGCGGACGGGGAGTCGCTGGGGATCTTCACGAAGCGCAAGGTCTTCTTCGCGGGGAGCGGCGTGGAGGAGTTCCGTTTCTTCTGCCGGGACGGCAAGGTGGTCCGCCTCGATCTGATGATCCTCGACAAAGGCGACAGCATCAAGGGCAAGGTGGTGAGCAGCAGACGCTCGGATTTCTCCAAGCAGCTGCAGCGCGAGGAGCGGCAGCTCACCCGCAATCTCACCGCCGCCTTCGGCTCCCCCGGGGTCGGATTCATCGGGAGCGGCAAGTTCGCCCGCCGCTGTCCCCGCTGGTTCTGCCGCGAAGCCGCGATCGCGGTCGAGGCGAACGACCGCGAGTTTCTGGTGCTCCACATCCTGCCGCCGGAACAGCTTACCAAGACGCGCCTGCAGCAGAGCGAAAACCGCCTCGACCGCGCCAAACTCGACCTTGCCAAACGGGTCCGCCGGGAGGAGAACGGCGACGTCTTCCTCGAAGGCGTGCCGATGGTCGATCAGGGGAGCAAGGGCTACTGCGTTCCGGCGACGCTGGAGCGGTGCTTCCGCTATTACGGGATCAACGACTTCGACATGCACCGCATCGCCGACGCCGGACGCACCGGCGCCGGGGAATCCGGCGGGACCGTGCTTGCGAGCGCGATCTCCGGACTCGCGCCGATGCTGCGCGACAGCCGGCTGCGGATCTCCTCCTGCGGGAAATTGCGGCTGCGTTCCGTTGCCCGCGCCATCGACGCCGGGACTCCGGTCGTCTGGGCGCTTTTTTCGTCGCCGGAGTACCTCGCCCGGCTCAAGGAGCACAACGCCGCCCGCGAGAAGTGCGAAACGATCGCCGACTGGAAGACCGAACTCAGGAAGATGCGCCGTCTCTCCTCCCCGAAAAAGGGGGCGCATGTGTGCCTCATCATCGGTTACAATTCCGCCACCGAGGAGATCGCCGTCACCAACAGCTGGGGCTCGGCTCCGCTCGCCGTCATCGCGTGGGTGCGGATCGCCGACGCTTTGGCGGCCGACGCCGGAGAGGACCTCTACACCATCAAGCCCCGGTGAGCCGGAAGGCGCCGCCGCAGAGATGTTTTTTGAGCGCAGTTCACGCATCGAACAGGAAGAGAAAGCAAGGAAAAATCATGAGCGACATGTCCGATCCCCATCCCGGCTACTGCCGTAACAACAACGATCTGCTGCCGAAGGATTCGTGGCGGATCCTCCGCATTCTGGCGGAGACGGTCGAAGCCTTCGACACGATGGCGCCGCTGCCCGAGATGCTGGTTTCGGTCTTCGGTTCGGCGCGCACCGCGGAGGATTCCGCCGACTACCGTTCGGCGCGGGAACTCGGCGGACTGCTCGTCAAGGCGGGCTACGGCGTCATCACCGGCGGCGGTCCCGGCGTCATGGAGGCGGCGGGGCGCGGCGCTTACGAGGCGAAAGGCGTCTCGGTGGGGCTGAACATCGAGCTCCCTCACGAACAGCATCCGAACCATTATCAGAACACTTCGCTTTCCTTCCGTTATTTCTTCATCCGCAAACTCTGTTTTCTGAAGTATTCGACCGCGGTGATCGTCTATCCGGGCGGTTTCGGCACGCTCGACGAGCTTTCGGAGGTGATGACGATGATCCAGACCCGCAAGATCAATCTGATCCCGCTCATTCTGGTCGGGCGGAATTTCTGGAAGGGCTTCTTCGACTGGGTGCGCGCCACCCTGGTCCCCGCGGGGATGATCGACATGGAGGATCTCGGATTCATCAAGCTCGTCGACACCGCGGAGGAGGCGGTCGACTATCTGGTGGAGTGCCACCGCTACGGACGCCGCCGTTCGACCTTCGAGAACTGAATTTCGTGAAAATTCCGCATTTCGGCGGAGCGGAACTTGATTTTCATCCGTTCAGCGGTTAAGTTACATCAACGGTACGGTATTTTCGACGGATCAGCCGTTTCAATTGCCGCGATGCGGCGGAAAGGTTCAATATGAGCAGGAAAAACTTCACTCTGGTCGAACTCCTCGTCGTGATCGCGATCATCGCGATCCTCGCCGGGCTGGTGATGCCCGCCCTCGGGCACGCCCGCGCCACCGGGGTCCGCACCCAGTGCACCAACGACAAGAAGCAGCTCATCGCCGCGATGCTGATGTACGCCCAGAGCAACGACAATTACATGATCTACCGCAGCGGGGCGTCGACTCCCTACTCCGACGTGCTGACCGGGCGCTTCAACTCCGCGTCGAGCTACATCACCGACGCGGTGATCAAATGCGCGTCGTTCAGGGACGGCGCGCCCGCCGCGAACGCCACGACCGCCGAATACGCGAGCGGCATGCTCAACGCCGTGACCACATATTTTACGGGAAGCAGCGCCAGAAAGAAACAGTTCGGTCGCTTCTACCGGGAGCAGACCGGCGGCATCGGTTATTATCTGGACCGCATCAAGGATCCCGTCAATCTGGTGATCTTCGCCGACGTCTTCCAGCGCAGCGCCACCGAGGAAAAAGCCTACTGGAGCTTCACTCCCGATGCGCTTGACACCAAAGATGCCGCAGTCACGCTGATGCACCTCGGCACCACCGTCGTCGCCAAGGCGGACGGAAGCGTCGCCACTCCGACGGGGGCGGAGCTCAAAAGCAACGGCAGCCTGCCCATCACGGTCCTGAACACCAGCGAGTTCGGCGCATTTTAGGCGTTTCCGCCGGAGAATACGGTACATTTTTCATCGGCGCGCCGCGGATCGTTTGAGGCGCGCCGCCTTTGTCTTGAGTTCAATTTTGAGGCGATACACCATGGCTAAAACGACGCTCACCGCCTTCGCGAAACGTAAGGCAGCCGGAGAAAAACTGGTGATGATCACCGCGGGAGACGCTCCCGGAGCCGCCGCCGCGTATGCCGCCGGGATCGACATCATTCTGGTCGGCGACTCCCTCGGCATGACGATGCTCGGCTACGACAGCACGATCCCGGTGACGATGGATGATATGATCCGCCACACGCAGGCGGTGCGCCGGGGCGCGCCCGACGCCTTCGTCATCTTCGACATGCCCTTCATGAGCTATCAGGTCTCCGACGAGGAGGCGCTCCGCAACGCGGGCCGCGCGATCAAGGAGACCGGCGCCGACGCGGTGAAGCTCGAATGCGACGGATCCGCCGCGCCGCTGATCCGCCGGATGACCTCCGCCGGGATCCCGGTGATCGCTCACCTCGGGCTGCTCCCCCAGCACATCCGCGCGGTCGGTGCGTACAAGGTGGTCGGGCGTTCCTCCGCCGAGGCGGAACGGCTGCTCGCCGATGCGAAGGCGGTCGAGGAGGCGGGAGCCTTCGCGGCGGTGCTGGAGTGCGTTCCGGCGGCGCTGGCGGGCGAAGTGACCCGGCGGATCGCGATCCCGACCATCGGCATCGGTTCCGGGGCGGAGTGTTCCGGGCAGGTGCAGGTGATGAACGACACCCTCGGAGTCTTCGATTTCACTCCGAAACACGCGAAGCGTTACGCCGAGATCGGCAAAATGACCCGCGAAGCGCTCGCGGCATACGCCGCCGACGTCCGTTCGGGGGCGTTCCCGGCGCCGGAAAACAGCTTCAAATGACGCGGCTTGCGAGCTTGTTCCGCGCTTCGGTGCGTCTCTGCGCCGCCGCGGCGTTCGTTTTCATCGCCGGCTGCCGTTGCGGCGGGACGCCCGTTCCGCCGAAGTCCCCCGGCTGGGAGGAGGCGCGTTCCGGCGCGCTCCGGCAGATGGAGAGGATCCGGGCTCGCCGGATCCTTCACCGTCAGGCGGCGCGGTTCGCCGCGTCGGAAGAGCTGCGCGCCGAACTCGACGACCTGATCGGGAGCTTCCCCTCCGGGGGGGCGCCGCTTTATGATGCCGACATCGATCCGCGTTATTTCTACGGATTGGAGGCGATCTCCTACTGCGGATTGCTGCTGCTGCGTCCGGCGGAGGTCGCGCCGGAGGAATTCATTTTGCCCGCCGCCCGTGCCGAGGTGGAGTTCGAGGTGCTGGCGATGCTTGCGCGGCTCGCGTGGGAACGGGAGTCGGAAGGGCGCGCGGCGCTCCGGTCCCTGCACCGCGATCTGGAGCTGGAACTTGCGCTCGCCACCGGGCTTCCGGCGGCGAGTTTCCGCGATTTCGATTTTTCCACGCTGCCGGAGACGGACCGGGGCTCTTCCGCCGCCGCGCCGGAGACGGGCACGGTCGGAGCGGAACCGCTCCGCGTCGCCCGCCGGCTCTTCGACCTGCCCGGGATCGCGGCGAAATCGCCCGCCGCCGCGCCGCCCGGCGAAGCGGAGCTGCTGATCGCGCAGGAGCTTGCGCTTCTGCGCTCCCTCGCCGAAGCGGAACTTCGCGCCGCCTCCGATCCGAAGAACTCCGCGACTCCCGAGGCGCGTCTCGCGCGGCGTCTCGCCGCCGGACGGCTCCGGCAGCTTGCCGCGACGCCGGTGCCGGTCGTGCGCGGGGAGCGGCGAAGCTCCGGTTCCGACCGTTTGCCGCGCTGACGCTTTGTCCGCGGGGCGTCGGCGGGGAAGATCACTTCCGGAAGACGAAGTAGACCGCGCCGACCATGCAGAGCGCCGCCCAGATGAAATTCAGCTTGAAGCCTTCTTTCATGTAGAGACAGCTGAAGGGCAGAAACACCGAAAGGGTGATGACCTCCTGCATGATCTTGAGCTGGGCGAGGGTGAGACCTCCGGCGTGACCGATGCGGTTGGCGGGCACCTGGAGGAGATACTCGAAGAGCGCGATCCCCCAGCTGACGACGGCGGCGACGATCCACGGCTTGGCGGCGAGGTGCTTGAGGTGCCCGTACCAGGCGAAGGTCATGAAGAGATTGGAGAGGATGAGCAATCCGACGGTGCGGAAAAGAACGGAGTTGAACTGCATGTCGCGCGTGCTTTCTGCGTAGGGCTTTCCCGCCGCCGCGCAGGAACGGCGGCGGGAGGTCCCGGTTTCAGTTTTCTCCCTGCCGGCGCGGATCGACCATGATCTCGGCGCCGTGGAGTCCGCGGACCGCCGCCATCGGACCCAGTTCTCCGGCGATCCGGGCGAGTTCGCGGTCGGTGTAGGTCGGGCGCTGCTCCAGCCCGGTCGCCAGCACCTCGGTCGGATTGAACTGCTGGAGGAACCAGCGTTTGACGCCGAGTTCCGCGAGTTCGCGGTACATCACGGCGAGTTCTTCGGGGGAGAGCAGCGAACGGTGGACCGTGGTCCGCACGTCGAGATCGACACCGGAGCCGAGCACGAGACGGATGGATTCGCGTACCGCTTCCGCCCCTTCGCCGTCGCGGCAGCGGACGGCTTCGGCATAGGAGGCGGAGGGCGCTTTGAAGTCGATGCCGAATTCGTTGACGCATCCGGCATCGAGCAGTTGTTTCACGACGGCGGGACGGGAGCCGTTGGTATCGAGTTTCACCATCATGCCGCGTTCGCGGATCGAGGTGAGGAATTCGGCGAGATCGGGCTGCAGCGTCGGCTCTCCTCCGGAGACGACGACTCCTTCGAGGAGTCCCCGGCGCTGATCGAGAAAGTGGAAAAATTCACGTTCCGTGACCCGCGGCTGACTGGCGGGGTCGAGTACGAGACAGGCGTTGTGGCAGAAGGGGCAGCGGTAGTTGCATCCGCCCGTGAAGACGATGCAGGAGATGTGCCCGGGGTAATCCACCAGCGAAAAACGGTCGAATCCGCGTATATCCATGGTGAGAGATCCAGAAGGGGTGGGGTCGGAGGCGTCCCTCTCGGGGGGCAGACGCCGCTCAAAAAAAGGGGGAAACCGGCGGGCTGTGCCCGTGGGTCCCCCCCTTTTCCGGCGGACGGGCGGGATTACTTCTCGCTGTCGCAGCCGCAGCAGCAGGACTGACCGGCGGCGACGGCGTCGTAGGTCTTGCGGTCCTTGAATTCTTCCTTCTTGCCCTTGTTCCAGTTGCTGACCGGACGGAAATAACCGGTGACTCTGCTGTAAACTTCAGTCTTTTCGCCGCACTTGCTCATTTCGGATACCCTTTCTTTTTTCTGTGTTGTTTTCACGGTCCCGCCGCCCCGTCGGTCGTTTTTTTGCGGGGCGGCATGATCCATTGTTGTGTTTCGTGTTTCGCGTTTCGCTCCGGTGCCGTTCCGGCGGTGTTTCAGACCGCCCGATCCTCCTTGTCGGATTCCTTTTCCAGCGGGCAGTTGAAGTGCGCGCCGGGGATGTACCCGTGGACCGGGCAGATGCTGAAGGAGGGAGTCAGCGTGAAGTACGGGATATGGTAGTTGGTGGCGATCGTCTTGACCAGACGCGCGACCAGCTCCGGATCCTCGATGCGTTCGCCGATGAAACTGTGGAAGACGGTCCCGCCGGTGTAGATGCGCTGGAGTTTCTCCTGCTTGCCGAGCGCCTCGAAGAGGTCGTCGGTGTAGCCGACCGGCAGCGCGGTGGAGTTGGTGTAGTAGGGGTTGTCGGTTCCGGCGCAGATGATTTCGGGGTACATCCGGCGGTCGATGCGCGCCAGCCGGAAGCTGGTGCCTTCGGCGGGGGTCGCTTCGAGGTTGTAGATGTGACCGGTCTCTTCCTGATAGTCCTTGATCCGGTCCGCCATGTGGGAGAGGGTGCGGCGGGCGAATTCGCCGCCTTCCTCGTCGCCGATCGAGCAGCCGAGGAAGTTCAGGCAGCATTCGTTCATGCCGACGAGACCGATGGTGCTGAAGTGGTGTTCCAGCGTCGGCAGATAGGTCTTGGTGTAGGGGAGCAGATCCTCGTCGAAGTACTTCTTGACGACCTTGCGTTTGATTTCCAGCGATTCCTTCGCGAGATCCATCAGGTGATCGAGGCGCGAGAAGAACTCCTTTTCGTCCTTGGCGAGATAGCCGAGGCGGGGCAGGTTCATCGTGACGACGCCGATGGAGCCGGTCTGTTCGCCGGCGCCGAAGAGACCGCCGGTCTTCTTGCGGAGCTCGCGCATATCCATCTGGAGGCGGCAGCACATGCTGCGGACGTCGCCGGGGCGCAGATCGCTGTTGATGAAGTTCTGGAAGTACGGGAGACCGTATTTGCCGGTGACCGAGAAAAGCAGCTTGGCGTTTTCGCTTTCCCAGTTGAAATCCTTGGTGACGTTGTAGGTCGGGATCGGGAAGGTGAAGATGCGCCCGTCGCGGTCGCCCTCGCTCATCACTTCGAGGAAAGCGCGGTTGATGAGGTCCATCTCCGGCTGGAATTCGGAGTAGGTCTCGTCCTGCAGTTCGCCGCCGATGATCACCGGATTGTTTGCGAGATCCTCCGGAACCACCCAGTCGAAGGTGAGGTTGGTGAAGGGGGTCTGCCCCCAGCGGCTGGCGATGTTCAGCCCGAAGACGAACTGCTGCATCGCCTGCTTGACCTGCTTGTAGGAGAGGTTGTCGCGGCGCACGAAGGGGGCGAGCAGGGTGTCGAAGCTGCTGAACGCCTGCGCTCCCGCCCATTCGGTCTGGAGGGTGCAGAGGAAGTTGACGATCTGACCGAGCGCGGTGTCGAAGTGCTTGGCGGGGGCGGCGGAGGCGCGGCCGCTGCGGCCCTCGAAGCCGCGTTCGAGCAAATCTCTGAGGCTCCATCCGGCGCAGTAGCCGACGATGCCGCAGGAGAGATCGTGAATGTGGAAGTCGCCGTTGCGGTGGGCGTCGGCGATTTCGCGGGGATAGATGTTCGCCAGCGTGTAGTTGGCGATCACCGCGCCGGAGACGTGGCTCAGCAGGCTCGCGTAGGAAAATCCGACGTTGGAGTTTTCGTTGACGCGCCAGTCCTCCTGTCCGAGGTAGCCGGAGACGAGGTCCTGCACGTCCATCATCAGCTTGCGCGCTTCGCGCATCTTGCCGTGGCTCGCGCGGTAGAGGATGTAGAGCTTCGCCGCCTGCGAAAGACCGCGTTTGACCAGCGCGTGCTCGACGAGGTCCTGGATCAGCTCGACGTCGGGCAGCATGTCGGGGGCGTCGTACCCCTTGTTGAGCAGTTCGTCGATGACGTCGCGGGTGATGCGGCGGGCGACTTTGTCGTTGGCGGTGCCGGCGGCTTTCAGCGCTTTGCCGACGGCGATGACGATCCGCTCGGGCTCGAAGGCAACGATGCGCCCGTCGCGTTTCTTCATCCGGGTGATGGCGGAGGAGAGTTCCATGGTGAGTGACTGCTTTCTCTGACTTGATGATAAGGTTGTGACGGCTCTTCGAATGTTGACGAATCCGGTTGCAATGTCTATACCATACCACAGGATATTGATATTTCAAGTCTAAAAAGGCACAATATATTGATTTTTTTGAAAATTTTCCGACCGCCGCGTTTTTCCGCCTGAAGTGCCTCCGGCGCGGCGTCCGCGGGAGGGGGGAGGGGGGCTGCGGCAGCGCGCCGTCCGCGGATTTTCGCTTGCGTCAGCCGGGTTTCGGTGCTATATTCTTTTCCGATAGAAGCGAGTGGTGAAATCCATGGAGGATCCGAGATGCTGAAAACCGCCGATATCGAACTTCTCCGCGAACTGATGCGGCTGCGTCCCGTCACCGCCGACGTCGCCGCCGTCAACCGGGTCGCTGAGCGGATCGCCGGACACCTCGCCGGGCACGGGCTCCGGCTTGCCTTCGAGGAGGTCGGCGGCGGACGTCGGGCGCTTTACGCCTCGACCCGCGACGGCAGGACTCCGGCGCTGCTGCTCAACGTCCATCTCGACGTGGTTCCGGCGGTCCGCGAGGAGCAGTATGAACTTGTCGAGAAGGACGGCTGGCTCTTCGGGCGCGGCACCGGCGACTGTCTCGGCAACGCGGTGATCGCGGCGCGCTTTCTGATCGACCATGCCCGGGATTGCGACGCCGGAGTGGTTTTCAGCACCGACGAGGAGACAGGGGGCGCTTCGTCGGAGCGCATGGTCGCGCTCGGGTACGGCGCCCGGCGCGCGATCCTTGTGGTCGATGCCGATTACGGGTGCATCAGTTTCGCGCAGAAGGGGATCCTGGTGCTGAAGCTCACCGCCTCCGGGCGCGGCGGGCATTCCGCGGAACCGTCGCTGCTCGACAACCCGATCGACAAGCTGATCGTCGGCTACCGGCGGCTGCTGCGCGGCTGGCGCAACCCCGCGGACGTCGATGACTGGCGCGACTCGATGGCGGCGTGCCGGCTCGGGGCGGGATTCGCCGACAATCAGGTGCCGGACACCGCCGAAATGACCGTCAACTTCCGTTACGTCAAGGATTCGCACCGCGACCGGATCCTCGAACGGGTCCGCCGGATCACCGGGTGCGAGGTCACGGTGCTCAAGGAGTGCCGTCCCGTCGATCTGCCGCCCGACGCGCCCGAACTCGTCGCGCTCCGCCGCATCATGGAGCGGCGGCTTCCCGTCCGTCCGGTCGGATTCCGGCGGATGAACGGCGCGACCGACGCCCGCTATTTTCACGCCTGCGGCGTTCCGATCGGCATGATCGGTTCGCACGCCCGGAACATCCATGCCCAGGACGAAGCGGTCGAGATCGCTTCGCTCGAAGCGCTCGAAGCGATCCTCGCCGATTTCGGCGCCGAGATCGCAGCGGAATAGAGAGTCCAACGAAAGGAAACGCCTTACATGCCGACGGAAATGCCACTTGATGTCCGATGGCTCGTCTACGCGCTGGTCAGCAATCAGGCGCTGACCGCCGAAGATGCCGCCGCCCTCTGGCGGGAACTGCCCGACGGAGCCGGACTGGGCGAATTCGCCCAGGAGGTCCTCAACCGCCTCGCGGAGGGGCTGGGGGAGGAGGAGAGCCAGAGTCTTCTCGATCAGCTTCAGGAGCTCATCGAATACGCTTCGTCGCAGGCGGAGGGGGGAGAGTACCCGCCGGAATCCGACGGGGCGGAGGAGGAAGAGGATGGCGCGGAGGAATACGCGGAGTCGGAGGAATCCTCCGGAGCCGCGGGCGGCATCGCTTCGGCGGGCACGGTCCTCTTTCACGGCTGCGAGATCGACATTTCGGAGATCGATTCCTTCGAAGATCTGCCTTCCCTCGCCGATATGGACCAGCTCTCCGACGAGGAACTCGCCCAGCGGGTCGTGGTGCTGCTCGCCTGTCTCCGCCAGCTCGGGTGCAGCGATCTCCATCTCACGGGCGGCGGTCCCGCCTTCGTGCGCCGCCAGCTGCTGATCCACCGGATCGACGACCATGTGATCACTCCGGAGCAGTCGAAGCGCATCAACACGGTGCTGCTCACTCCCGAACGGCTCCGCATCTTCGAGGAGGAGCAGGATACGAACTTCGCCCTCGGCATCGGCAAGGACCGCTTCCGCGTCTGTCTGATGGTCCAGCGCGAAGGAGTCTCCGGCAGCTACCGGCTGATCCCCGACCATATCTGCTCGCTGGAGGAGCTCGGTTTCCTCCCCGGCGACTGCGTCACCATCAAGCGTCTGCTCGACTACAACAACGGTCTGGTGCTCGTCGCCGGACCGATCGGCGCCGGCAAGACGACCACCCTCGCCGCCCTCGGCGACATCGTGAACGAAAAACGCCGGGATCACATCATTTCGGTCGAGGATCCGATCGAGATCGTGCAGAACTCCCGCAACTGTCAGTTCACCCAGCGCGAGATCGGGCGCGACACCAGAAGCTATCACTCCGCGCTCAAGGCGGCGCTGCGCGAGGACCCCGACGTCATCATCATCGGCGAGATGAACGACCTCGAAACCATCGAAAACGCGATCACCGCCGCCGAGACCGGTCACCTCGTGATCGGCACGCTGCCGACCGGCGACGCCGCCAACACGCTGAACCGCATCCTCGACGTCTTCCCGCCGATGCAGCAGCCGCAGATCCGAGCGATGACCAGCGGCAGTCTGCGCGGCGTGCTCTGCCAGAAGCTGGTTCCCGACGGCTTCGGCGGGGTCGCGGTGATCTACGAGATCCTCGTCAACACGATGGCGGTCGCCAATCTGATCGGGGAGGGGAAGGCATTCCAGCTCCATTCGACGATGTCGATCGGCTCCAAGGCGGGCATGTGCACCTACGACCAGTGCCTGCTGGCGAAATACGACGCCGGACTCATCTCCTACGAGACCGCGATGCAGTACATGCAGGACGCCCCCGTCAAGGCGCAGCTCAACGCGCTCTGGGCGGAGAAGGAGAAGGCGCGCGAGGCGGCGGAAAAGAAACGGCGCAGAAAGTAAAACCACCCACGGAGGATGCCATACATCATGGAACAGGAACCCATCATCAACGGTTATCTGCGGCAAATGCTCGAATTGGGCGGCTCCGATCTGCACCTTTCGATCGACTACCCGGCGAAGGCGCGCATTCACGGCAACATGACCGAGCTCGACGACAACGTGATCGACGCGGCGCGGATGGAGCGGATCCTCAAGGAAATCTGCCTTCCGGAGTGGCGCTGGGATCAGTTCATGGAGAGCCACGACCTCGACTTCGCCCACGAGATCCCCGGACTCGCCCGCTTCCGCTGCAACTATCTTTACAACAATCACGGCATGGGGTGCGTGCTGCGGCAGATTCCGAGCAAGATCCTGACGATCGAACAGCTCAAGCTGCCGGAGGTCCTCAAGGAGATCTGCGAATACAATGGCGGTCTCGTTCTCGTCACCGGCCCCACCGGCTCCGGCAAATCGACCACCCTCGCCGCGATGCTCGACTACATCAATGAGAACTTCGAGAAGCACATCATCACCATCGAGGACCCGATCGAATTCGTCCATCCCAACAAGAAGAGCACCTTCGTCCACCGCGAGGTCGGGATCCATGCGAAGAGCTTCCCCTCCGGGATCCGCGGCGCGATGCGTTCCGATCCGGATATCGTGCTGATCGGCGAGATGCGCGAAAACGAGACGATCAAACTCGGTCTCTCCTGCGCGGCGATGGGGATGCTCGTCTTCGCCACGCTCCACACCAACAACGCGCCCAAGACAATCGACCGCATCATCGACGCCTTCCCCTCCGACGAGCAGGCGCAGGTCCGCACGATGCTGGCGGAGTCGCTCCGGGCGATCGTTTCGCAGCTGCTCTGCCGCAAGAAGAGCGGGGGGCGCGTCGCGGTCCACGAGGTGCTGCTCTGGAGCGACGGACTGCCCAACACCATCCGCGAGGGCAAGATCTCCAACATCCGCTCCATCATCGACGCCGGTGCGGGGCGCGGCATGATGGCGATGGACAATTCCCTCCAGCGCGAATACGACGCGGGCAACATCACCGCCGAAGAGGCCTACATGAAGGCGAGCGACAAGAACCGCTTCGTCAAGCAGATGGAGGCGGAGGAGGATGCGGCGCGCCGCGCCGCCGCCGGTGCGGCGGAAGGACAGGTCGAGCCGAAGAAAAAGAAACTCTGGTGATCCGCCGGAGACCGGGACTTCGCCGTGAAGCATCTGCTGCAAACCATCGTCCGGAGCTGGCGATCCGTCGCGCGGGCGCACCGCGCGCCCGGCGACCTTTCGCACGGGGTGCGCGACTTTCTGCTGCCGCATCCCACCCGGGGATTCTGGTTCCGGCTCGCGGCGGTGGCGCTGGTCGCCTTCGTCGTCTTCCGGATGCTGCTGATCCCCTGCGTGATCGACGGCGAAAGCATGGCGCCGACCTTTCCGCCCCGCGGATTCACCTTCTGCTGGTGCGGCCGCTACTGGTTTTCGGAGCCCCGGCGCGGCGACATCGTCGCGGTGCGCTTTCACGACCGCGTCTTCTTTCTGAAGCGGATCGTCGCGCTGCCGGGCGAGACGGTGGAGTTCCGGAACGGCGTGCTGCATGTCGACGGCAAGGCGCTCGACGAGCCTTATCTCCGCTACGTCTGCCGCTGGGAGCTGCCGCCCCGCAAGGTCGCGGAGGGCTGTTACTATGTGATCGGCGACAACCGCAGCCAGCCGATCGAGCGTCACCGCTTCGGGCAGGTCCCGCGGCGGCGCATCATCGGATCGCCGCTCTTCTGACAAGCGGCAAAGGAAGGGAGGCGGCAGGATGCGTTTCAAGACGGCGGCGCGGCGGATTCTCTTTCCCTGTTTCGTGCGCGACGAGATGAACGTGCCTCTGCCGGAGTGGTACCGGGAGGTGCCGGGCGGCAGCTGGTATTCCTTCGGTCCGGAAAATCCCGACCGCGCCTTCTATGTGATCTGGCGGCCCCATCGCGGCGCCGGATTCTTCTCGAATTTCACTCAGGTCGTCACCCATATCGTCGCCGCCGAAAGGCGCGGACTCGTGCCGGTCGTCGATCAGTTGAATTTCCCCACGCTCTACAACGTCGCCGAACCGGTGGATGGCAGGCGCAATGCCTGGGAGTATTACTTCGAACAGCCGGGGGGCGTTTCTCTCGAAGAGGTTTACCGCAGCGCCCGCGTCTTCGTCCCGGACGGGAATTACCCGACCGATTTTCCCGAAGACTACCGGACTTTTTTCGAGACGCACTTTCCGCTGCGTCCCGCCGTCGCCGAACGGATCGGTCGCTACCGGGAGGCGGTGACGGCGAAGCGCACGCTCGGGATCCATTTCCGCGGCAAGGAGATGAACTACGCGCCGCGCCACCGTTTCGCTCCGACCGCGGCGCAGATCTTCCGTTTCGCCGACCGGCTCATGGAGGAACACGCGCTCGAACAGATCTTCCTCGTCACCGAGGAGGAGTGCTACCGCGAGGCGATGGCGCGCCGCTACGGCGCCCGGCTGCTCTGCACCGACGCGTTCCGCAGCCGCCGGGTGAACAGCTACAACCTCTCCCCGCGTCCCGCGCACCGCTATCTGCTCGGGCTGGAGATCCTCGCCGATGCGGAACTGCTCGCGCTCTGCACCGGGCTGCTCGCCAGCGATACCGGTCCCGCCTCCCATGCCGCGCGCCGCAGCCGTTCGCTCGAATTCGCCGCGTTCATCGACAACGGCGTCAACGCGGGGAACTACCTCGCCGCCCGTTTCCTCTGGCCGCTGAAGCGGATCCTTCCCGCCGGATTCGGGGGGCTTCCCGGACGGCTGCGGATCTTCGGTCCCGGCGAATTCCGCTGACTTCGGATCTCCCGCGGATAGTCCCTCCCGTTTCCGGACGGGCGTTCCTGTGCGGAAAGTTGCTTCGAAATGTGGTCCCGAGCTTGAAAAAACGGGCGCGCGCGTGTATATTACCCAAGTCATACAACGGCAGGGAAAAGTACGGAGTTCCCGTGCACCGCGCGTAGCGGACGGCTGTTGCAGCGACGGTCAACGGAGAAAAGTTGCCGTTCGGGGGCCTCGCCGCCGGATCCCGCAGGATTCGCGGCGGGGAGATCCCGGTCCGCCAAAGAAGCGGACATCCTTTCGGGAATCGGTTTCACGAGGGGACGCGTGAGCGTGTCGAAATAATGGATGCGGTGTCGGAAAAAGTCGTGTTTCGGGAGTCGGAAGATGCCCTGTGGCTGCCGATTTACACGCGTCCGCTGCACGAGTTCCGGCTGTACCGGCATCTTTGCGAGCGGGGGATCCCCGCCTATCTGCCGGTGGTGCCGGATTTCCGGATCCGCGAAGTGGTCAAAGAGGGCAGGAGCTATTCCTACAAGCGCGAGATCCTGCGTCCGATGCTTTCCTCGTATCTCTTCGCGCGCCTGACCGCGGAGGAACGGCGGGATCTGTGGAAGACCGAGTCTGTGAACCATGTCTGGGATGTTCCCCGCGAGGCTCAGTCCGACTTTCTCGACGAGCTGCGCGGACTGCGGATGATGGAGGAGCTGGCGAAGTCCTCCAAAATCGAATTCAGGAAGGAGATCCGGGTCAACGACCGCTTCGTGATCGACGCGCCGCGCCAGTTCGCCGGGACCCGCGGCTATCTCGTCGAGAAACGCAGGCGGTTCTGGTGGGTCGTCCGGCTGGAGTTTCTCGGTCGCTACGTCGATGCGGAGATCGACCCCAGCGCTTATCGTATGAGCAGGATCGATTGAGTGTGCCGGTCCGGTATTTCCGTCCGCGCCTCCGGGCGCGGCGGGAAAGATCGGAGTGAAGCGTACCGTTCCATGCCGCACAGGGAGTCATGAAATTGCAGATGCTTGCCAAAATCGGAAATCGTTCCCTCAAGGTCGCCGTGATCGGGCTCGGTTACGTCGGACTGCCGCTCGCGGTCGAATTCGGCAAGGTGTTCGACACCGTCGGATTCGACCTGAAGAAAAGCCGCCTCGAGAGCCTCCGCAACGGCATCGACGCCACGCGGGAGATCGCGCCGGAGGAACTTGCCGCCGCGGTCCGGCTCGTCTGCACCGACGATCCCGGGGCGCTCCGCGACCGCGACGTCTTCATCGTCGCGGTGCCGACGCCGGTCGACCGGTACAACCGTCCCGATCTCGCGCCGCTTTACGGCGCCAGCGCCACCGTCGGCAGGGCGATGAAGCGCGGTGCGGTCGTCGTCTACGAATCGACCGTCTATCCCGGCTGTACCGAGGAGGAATGCGTTCCGGTGCTGGAGCGCGAGAGCGGCATGACCTTCAACCGGGATTTCTTCTGCGGCTACAGTCCGGAGCGGATCAATCCCGGCGACAAGGAGCACACGCTGACGCGGATCCGCAAGATCACCTCGGGATCGACTCCCGCCGCCGCCGACGTCGTCGACGCCCTTTACAACAGCATTCTCCGCAACGGGACCCACCGGGCGAGTTCGATGAAGGTCGCCGAAGCGGCGAAGGTGATCGAGAACAGCCAGCGCGACCTCAACATCGCCTTCGTCAACGAGCTTGCCAAGATCTTCCGGCTGATCGGCATCGACACCAACGAGGTGCTGGAGGCGGCGGGGACCAAGTGGAACTTCCTCAAGTTCAAGCCCGGTCTGGTCGGGGGGCACTGCATCGGGGTCGATCCCTATTACCTCACCCACAAGGCGCAGGCGCTGGGATACCTCCCCGAAGTGATCCTCGCCGGGCGCCGCATCAACGACGGCATGGGCAAGTACATCGCCGCCGAAGTCGTCAAGCTGATGATCCGCAAGGGATGCAAGGTGCTCGGAGCGAGGGTGCTCCAGCTCGGCGTCACCTTCAAGGAGAACTGCCCCGACACCCGCAACAGCCGGGCGGTCGATGTGGTGAAGGGGCTGCAGGAATTCGGGTGCGCGGTCGATATTTACGATCCGTGGGCGGATCCCGGCGAAGTCGAGCGGATCTACGGGCTGCGCTCCTTCCGCGGGGCGGAAGATCTGCGTCCCGCGGAATATGACGCGGTCGTGCTCGCGGTGGCGCACCGCGAATTCGGCGCGCTGAAACTGGAGCCCCGCGACAACGCCGTCATCTTCGACATCAAGGGCGTTCTGCCCCGCGGGATCGTCGACGGTCGGCTTTAGGAGTTTGGCATCATGGCAACAGGATCTCGCATTCTCGTCACCGGCGGTGCGGGCTTCATCGGGTCGCATCTGGTCGATGCCCTGCTGGCGCGGGGCGACGAAGTCGTCGTGCTGGACAATTTTTCGACCGGCAAGCATGAGAATCTCGCACAGCATGCCGGAAACTCCGCCTTCGAGCTGATCGAGGGCGACATCCGCGATTTCGACCTCTGCCGCCGCGCGGTCGCGGGGTGCGCGGGGGTGTTTCACGAAGCGGCGCTGGGGAGCGTGCCCCGTTCGATGGCGGATCCGCGTCTCACGCTGGAGAACAACGTGCAGGGATTCGCCAACGTGATCGAAGCGGCGCGCCGGGCGGGGGTGAGGAGATTCGTCTACGCGTCGAGTTCGTCGGTCTACGGCGACGATCCGCGCCAGCCGAAACGCGAGGAATTCATCGGCAAACCGCTTTCGCCCTACGCTTACAGCAAGCGGAGCGACGAGGAGACCGCCGCGCTCTACCGCGGCGTCTTCGGATTTTCCTCGGTGGGACTTCGTTATTTCAACGTTTTCGGAGCGCGTCAGGATCCCGAAGGGGCGTATGCCGCGGTGATCCCGAAGTTCGCCTCGGCGCTGATCCGCCGCGAATCGCCGCGGATCAACGGGGACGGGAGCTTCAGCCGCGATTTCACCTATGTGGCGAACGTGGTGCGGGCGAATCTGCTGGCGTTCGAGGCAAAAGACACGGGCGCCTCCGACCGGTTTTACAACATCGCCTGCGGGGAGCGGACGACGCTCAACGAACTGTTTCTGCTGCTGCGGAACGAGCTGAGCGTCTTCGATCCGGCGATCGCGTCGGTCGAGGCGGTCCGCGGACCGGAACGGGCGGGAGACATCCCGCACAGTCTCGCCGCGATCGACAAGGCGGCGAGGGAGCTCGGGTATCGTCCGGAATGCGGCGTGCGCGAAGGGCTTCGGCTCTCCGCCCGCTGGTACTGGGAAACGCTGCGATGAATTTCGACGCCTCAAAACTTTACGCGGCGGTGATGGCGGGGGGCAGGGGCGAGCGCTTCTGGCCCGCCGGAAGGCGGACCCGTCCGAAACAGTTCCTGCCGCTGCTCGGCGACCGGACGATGCTGGAGGAGACGGTCCAGCGCCTCTTCCCGCTGATCGCTCCTGAGCGCCTGCTGGTCGTCGTCGGCGACGAATACGCGGATCGGGTGCGCGAACTGCTGCCGATCCCGGCGGAGAACGTCGTCGGGGAACCGGAGGGGCGCGACACGGCGCCCTGCGTCGCGCTGGCGGCGGCGCTGATCCGGCGGCGCGATCCCGACGCGACGATGGCGCTCCTGCCGGCGGATCATGTGATCCGGCCGGCGAAGCTCTTTCAGGAAACGCTGCGTTCGGCGGCGGCGGCGGCGCAGCGCGGAGCGCTGGTGACGCTGGGGGTCATGCCCGCCTTCGCCTCGACGGGATACGGGTATCTCCATCTCGGCGGGAGCGCGCAGGAGGGATTCCGCGAAGTGCTGGAGTTCCGCGAGAAGCCCGATGCGGCGACGGCGGAACGCTTTTTCCGCGACGGCAACTACCGCTGGAACAGCGGGATCTTCGTGTGGCGCTGCGATGCGATCGGCGCGGCGTTCCGCGAATTCGCTCCGGCGCTCGGGGCGAAATTCGACGCGTGGAGCCGGGGCGCCGACTACCGGCGGGACTTCGCGGAATGCGAAAAGATCTCGATCGACTACGCGGTGATGGAGAAGGCGCGCAACGTGATCGCCGGCGACGCCGGGTTTTACTGGAACGATCTCGGCTGCTGGAGTTCGCTCCGCACGGTGCTGCCGCCGGATGCAGACGGCAACGCGGTGCGGGGACGGGCGGTCGCGCTCGACTGCTCCGGAAGCGTGATCGTGAACGACGACGCGGAGGGGCTGCTCGGCGTGATCGGGATGCACGGCGTCGCGGTGGTGAAGTCGGCGGGCGGCGTGCTGGTCGTGCCGCTCTCCGAGGAACAGAAGGTCCGGGAACTGGTGGACCGGCTGCGGAACGAGGCGCCGGAGTTCCTGTGACGGAGGCGGCTATCGGAACATCGGATCAAACAGGGATTTTGCTATGAAACGCGCACTCATCACCGGGATC
>Ga0310690_10003257_pt1 | contig 24702 bp, 9 predicted proteins | sample AusTroGonzalo_MG_2_FD_207661 | JGI IMG/M metagenome (GOLD analysis project Ga0310690, IMG submission 207661) | Bovine rumen microbial communities from tropical cattle in Woodstock, Queensland, Australia - Gonzalo_04 (v2) (version 2) | ecosystem: Host-associated > Mammals > Digestive system >... | reverse complement strand
TGATGTCTCCCCTCATGACGAGCGCCGCCGCGGAAGCGGCCCTGTCGCCCTTTGTCGCGGCGTCCTTGAGGTGCTTCTCAAGCTGGGACGTCTTGCCGAGCTTCAGCAAAGCCTGCCAGTAGGCGAAAGCAAGGTCGCCGGAATACGCGGCGGTCTTGTCTTCGGATATTATCGGCTGGCATATGTCGAGGGCCTTCTGCGGCTGGTTGGCGGCGATGTATGCAAGCGCGAGATAGCGACCGGCGGGCTTGTCCCACTGGAGCATCCTGTAGTCGGTTACGATCTTGAGGAGCGCCGGTATCGCCGCAGTGCCCTGGCCGGCCTCCACCTGGGAGACGGCCTTGTCGAAGGTGGCGGGCTTGGGGATTTCCAGCGCCGTCACGTCGGCAAGCTTGAACTCCTTCATGACCTTGCCCTTCTCTATCACGTATTTCTTGTCGCGGGGATGCCACTTCACGTCCCCGGAGAACGACTCCGTCTCGGTGGAGACGGTGCCCTGCAGCGCGAAGGCGTTTGCCGCCGCCGCCACAGCCATTGCCACGATCAGTTTCTTCATTCTGCTTACCTTTCTAAATGTTTGCCCCTAAAGTCCGCCAAAGTCACTTCGACTCCCCCGCCCCCGCCGGCAGGTCAGCCTTGGCCTGGTTCATGCAGTTGCCGATTTCCGTGCGGGCCTTTCCGTTCGGGAAGAGGTCAAGATACTCCTGGCCGAACTTCATCACGCGGTCGGCCTGCTCCGCGCCCATCTTCGCAAAGAGGGGAACCATCGTTGCATACGCGCGCTCGAGGTTGCGCACGGCCCCTGGCTCCATCTTGTCGAAAGGCACCGCTTCCGTCGGGCCGTGGGCCTGGAGGAACACCTGAAATACCGCCGCCGCCTTTCCGCACGTCTCGAGCGCCGCCTCCTTGAGGTCCATCGCCTCCTCGGCCTTCATGCGATCGACGAGCACGTCGCCCGAAAGAAGGTCAAGCTCGTCCTGCTCCCACTGGGGCTTCGTCTTCCAATACTGGCGGACCTTCTTGAGCGCGGCAATCGCGGCCCCGAAGTTCTTCCCGCGCATCGTGGCGTCCTTCTCCGTGCGGCCCTGGTCCGACGCCACGGCGACGAGCATGAAGTTCGCGTCGGCGGCGATTGCCATCTTGGCCATCTTCGGATCGGAGAGGAACTGGTCGAGGGCCTCGCGAGCCTCGGGAAGCGACCCCTGCTTCCAGGCGCACTTCGCCTCGCCAAGGCGGGCCTTGGCGACGATTGTCGTGGAATTCGTCGAGGCGAGCCTTATGGCCTTTTCAAACGCCTGGTTTGCAAGATCCCAGCTCTTGGCCTCGATAAGGGCCTCGCCGGCGTTCAGGAACTGTGAAGCCGTGTAGGAGCCGTCCGTGCGGAGCATTTCCGCATAGATCTCCGTGCCTTCCCTCTTCATTCCCATCTCGATCAGGTTCTTCGCAAGGCGCGGCTTCGCGTTCTTTGCCTCGTCGGAATCGGGGAACTTCTTGGAGAGGCGGTCGAGGGCCTCCTTTGACTTCTCCATCTCGCCCATCGCAGTGTAGATGGTGCCGAGCTTGACATAGCCGCCCTTGGCCCATTTGCCCTCCGGATAGGCCGAAAGATACGCCTCGTAGCCCTTGGTGGCGCGGTCGCGGTAAAGCGGCAGGTTCTTTTCCGGCCTCTTCATGCGGCTCCAGCACTCGCCCACCATGAACATCGCGGCTTCCTTGAGGGTCTTGTACTTCTCCGTGTCCTCCTTGTTGGTGGAAGGATCCTTCAAGGCCTCGTCGGCGGCGGCCGAAAAGCCGGAGAACTGCTTGATAGCGCGCACGATCTGCGCCGTACCACGCTTTTCCTCAGCCTCGACGGCCTCCGGAGTGGAGTTCGTGTCGGCGGAGGCGAGGATGTCAAGCCCGTCGTTCTGGTAGAGCTGCGCCAGCTGGAACTGGGCCTGCAGACGGCGGATCTTGACGGTCTCGACGGCAAGATACTTGTTTTTCCACGCGATTTCCGCCGCACGGTCGCCAAGCTTCCCGAAGCACTCCGACATCTTGGCGAGTGAAACGGCATAGACGGACGAATTGGTGTAGTTCTCCGCGATTATGCGCCAGAACTTCATCGAGTCTTCATAGCGCTCGGCCTTCTGCATCTCGGCTGCGCGGGACGCCGCCATATTCGCCGCCGAAGGATGGCGACGGTAGTTGAGGCAGAAGTCGGTGTAGAGCCTGTCAGCCCTCGCAAAGTTCTTGTATTCCGTCTCCTTTGCGGCGAGCCTCATCACGGCGTCGCCCGCGGCGGTCATGACGACCTTGTCCTTGAAGCCGGAGAACCGCTCCGCAAGATAGCCCTCCACGGCGTCGGCGTTGATGCGGTATTCGTCGCGGAGCTTTTCGTCCTTCGTCTGGAGGGTGAGGTCGACGTAGGCCGAGGCCACGTGTTCGACGGCCGTCACCGACTCCGGAAGCTCCGGATACCTTGCGAGAACCGCAAGATACGCCTCGATCGCCTCCTCGTAGCGGTCTTCCGCGAACTTGACCGCCGCCTCCTTGAACTGCGCCGCGCGGACCTTCGCGATCTGCTCAGGCGTTATCTTGGCGCGCACCACGGTCTTGCCGTTGCCGTATGTCGAGTTGACGAAGTTCGCGATGTCCTGCGCAAGGTCGCCTGCATTGGGGGCCCAGGAGGACGTGTCGTACTTGAGGAAGACCGTGTTCGCCATCACGAACGCGCCCTTCGAGGTGTCGCGCTTCCCGCCTTCCTTCGGCTTGGGGCCGAGAAGGAGCTCGAGGATGCGGTTCTTGTCCTTCTTCGGCTTCTTGAACTCGGCCTGTGACTCGTCCCAAAGCATCTTCGCCTGGAGATAGAGGCACTCCGGGAGCGGCGACTGCTTGAGGAAGCCGCCGTTTGCCTCCGGGTCCCTGGCGACCGCATCGAGGATCTGGTCGTGGATCTCCTGAAGCTGCGGCTTGTATTCGTCGATGATCTCCCCGGCCTTTGCGATGTCGCCGTTCATCTGGGCGATATGGGCCTTCATCGAAACGCCGCGGCCGAAAAACAGCGGCTGCGTCTCGTTGAGCCAAAGGAGCTTGTCGACTATCTTCTCGGCGGCGGCGAGCTTGGCCGCCCGCGGCTTCTTGGCCTTCACAGGGTCGAGGCCGTCCACGACCTTGAGGTAGAGGCCCACGATCTCGCACGCAAGGTCGCACCACTGGACTTCGCCCTGCTTTAGCTGCGGCAGCAGGGACTCGTAGCGGGGAATCGCCTTTTCGTACTGCTTGTCCTGGGCGAGGAGTTGCCCGTAGGTGTAGCAGGCCTCCATGTAGAACTTGCGGATCTCCGCCGGCGGCTTCTCGAACACCTTGAAGAACTCGTCGTATATCTTCATGCACTCCGGCTTCTGGCCGCGGCCGAAGTAGCTGAGGGCGACTTCGAGGCGCGCCGCCCAGTACTTCGTGGACTTGCGGTCGGGCAGAGCCGCGATCTTCTTCTCGGCCTCGGCGAACTGGCCGAGGGAGAGCATGCTGCGGATTTCGATTGCGAAGAACCTCGCCTCCGACGCGGGCCACTTCTTCTTCGTCGCCTCTATGACAGGGCCCGCGAGGTCGGGATACGCGTGGTCGACCAGCGCCTCCACGAACGCGATTTCGCCCTCAAGCTCCGGATCTTCAGCCGGCTGGTCCGGAGCCTGCGCGCCTTCCTGCGCGAAAACCGGCGACGCTACAAGAGCCGCCAGCGAAAGAACTGTAGCTACCTTCAAACTCATCATGCTGTGATTATACTAAAGACTCGGAGGAAAAGCAACCCCATTGTTGCGGGAGACGCGGATCATTCGTCCATGGAAACGAAGATCGAACCGTATGGCGACACCGTCTGCGGGTGGTCGCCCTTCCAGGACGCGAACTCGCGCTTCTCGCCTGCTGCGCGCGGCGTCGCCATGCGGGCGAAGCAGACGCCGAAGCGGCTCTCCTGCGTGATTTCCGCGCCAATGGACTCGAAGTCTATCGAAAGCTCGACCTCGTAGCGGTCCTTGCCGATCGCCGTCTTCGCCGTCCACTTTGCGTTCGCGCCGATGTCGCCGTTGCGTATGTCGGCGCGGTTTCCGCGGCAGTCGACGCCGAGCTGCCAGCCGACGGAGCCGCGCCTGGTGGAGATCGCCATCTCGACGTGGTCGCCGCCGGGGAACGACTCGCGCGAGGAATCGGCGAGAGTCTTCGCCCCAAGCTGCGACGGGTCGGGGTCGAAGCAGATGAACTTGACGTTCAGGTTCTTCATGTCGTGGCAGAGAAGGACCTCGGTGCGGCGGACGGCCTTCGCCTTGCCATTGGCACGTCCGACCTTGAGGAACCCGTCGATCTTGGCGGCCTTCGACCAGTCGCCGTTCCTGACGACAGGCACCGTCAGCGGCTCTACGGGGGTGCTTGCGCTGTTTATGAGGTCGCCGAAGCGCTTCCTCTGCCGCGCAAGCATCTTGCCGACCTGGGGCGTGTCGTCCGCGGCAAGCCGGATCGCCTCGTCGAGAAGAGCGAGTATGCGCTTGTCGATCCCGGCGCCCACGATGTACCTCGCCGTATTGCCGACGGGGTCGTCGGTGTAGTTCGTCGGCCGGTCGTCGGAGAACCACGTCTTCGCCAAAAGCGCGTAGAACTCGCGCATGGGAGCGGCGGCCTTGCGGTACGTGCGCCGGATGTACTCCTCGCGGTACTTCTCCACGGGCACGTACGGGTTCCACATGAGGCGCGATATGACCCAGTGCTCCATCGCGGACGTGTCCCAGCGCGGGCGCAGGTCGGAGCTCTTCTTCGCCGACGACGAATTGTCCACGTCCGGCACCGTCTCGGAATAGACGCGGGTGAAGCCGAGCGCGGAATTGATCCACCTCAGGTCGTCGACGGCGACGAGCGAGTTCTGGCGCGGATAGCCCGAGGCGCAGCCCCAGTATTCGCGCCACATTATGTTCTTCGTCGCCCTCGACCACTTCTCCGCGCGCTCGGCCCACTTCGCGTTCACCGCGTTCGTCACGGCGAAGCGGTCGTTCTTGATGAACGGGCAGAACGCGACGTTGTACATCTCGTCCACCTTGACGTCCGGCGGCGGCGCGCTGAACTGGTAGGCGAACGTGTCGATGCGCATGTCGGGATACGCCTTCGAGACGATTTCCTCGGCCTTGTTCAGGTAGCGGAATATCTGGTTGGAGCGGAAGTTGCCGTCGCCCCTGCGCGAGACGCGCCCGTCGCCGAGGGGGATGTCCTTCATGCAGTTCTCGCATTCGCAGAGGCGCTGGTTGTCGGCCTGCTTGATCGCCCAGTGGTCGAAGGCGATGCCGTGTTCGGCCTTTGTCTTTGCGAGCTTCTCCGCGATCTTCTTCACCGCATTCGACCCGACGAGCGCCGCGCCGTCCATGTTGGAGTAGCAAAGCTGCGTCTTGCCCCTGTCGCGGCGCCTCACGCCGCTCACCTGGGCGAAGTACTCGGGATGCTCGTCGAAGACCGACTCCGGCATGAAGTCCGGCATGTTGTGCCCGGCCGCTCCGCCGATGGAGAACCCGCACTCGATTGCGCGGTCGAGGACGTCCTTGAACCTCTGGTTGCAGCAGCCGAAGTTGCACCTCACGCGGGCATGCCAGTATTCGCTCGCAGCGTGGCGCTGCGGGCCGCAGAACCACCACCCACGCATCTGGAAGACGGGCTTTTCCACGAAATCGGCCTCGCGCGCCTCGAACGTCTTCGTGCGCGTGTAGATCGTCCCGCACTCCTCGTCGGGACGCGCCCAGATGATGTCGGAGTTGCGCTCGAGGAAATCGTAGACGCCGAAGAGGCACCCGCGCGGCTGCGGCGAGACGATGTAGATGAAGCCGTCCTTCCTGCGGACTGCGTATCCGTCCCAGCCGCCGAGGAATGCCTTGTCGGCGGGGAACTCGTCGAGGAACTCGACGCCTATGCGGAAGCGGAGATCGGGCGTCTCTTCGGCAAGAAGCGCGATGTAGCTCTTCAGCTCCGCCGCGGCGCGCTTTTCAGGTGCGCTCGATCCTGATTCGATTTCAAGTCCGTACGCCGCAATCGACGCAATCGACAGAACCGCCGCCAATGTCTTTTTCATGTAGTCTCCTCCTGTGTATATTTGCTTCATGTATCCTACTTGACCCTGAATATCGCCGGGATCTGGGTCCGGACGGGGCTGGAAAGCCTGACTGCGCCGCCTTCGACGGCAAACTTGACACTTTCCCAAGTGCCGTCGCCGCGAAGTCGCTCAATCGAAGAGGGCGTCTTCTCGAACACGATCTCGGGAGCGTCGTCGCCGTCGAGGTCGAGAAGGTTAAGAACAAAGACCTGCCCGTCGCGGCCGGCCGTTCCTGAGAGGAACGTCGCAGGGCCGTCGCCGAGGTAGTAGGCGCCTCCGGGCAGCCCGCCGCCGAGTTCGCGGAGAAGCCCTATGAACCACTTCTTGTAGCTTTCCGAAAGCAAGGTCTGCGCGTAGCTTATCGGCACGATCGGCGGAAGCGGCTGCGCGATGAGAACCACGTCTCCGCCACGTGCGTTCCTGAACCTGACCGATCCCGGCCCCACGCATTGCGGCACGGCGTCGCTCTTCGGCAAGTTGTAGAGGCGGGAGAGCACCTTCGCGCCCTCCGCGAGCGCGTTCAGGTCGGCCGTATCGGGATTCACGCGCATCCCCGACTGGCGGTGCCCGTCGGCGAATTCGTGGATCTGCACGGTCTTGAGCTTCCACGGCTTCGCCTCTGCGCCTATGTCGGCGGACCTTCCGTGCGCGGAAAGCCAGATCGCCGCCGTGCCGTCGGCGATTACGCGCCCAGACATGATTTCGTCGATTTCCGCATCGCCGAGCCTTTCAAGCGTCGCCGCGGTCAGCGCGGTGATCTCGCCCGCCCTCGCCTTGCCGAAGCGGTACGGAACGCCGATGAGCCCGAGGTACTGGTCGCCGAAATTGTCCTTGTCTGGCCCGCACGCGGGAACGACGACCCCGCCCTGGCGGAAATCTACGTCCGCCGCCCACTGCATGAGCCCGTGGTTCTCGCGGAAGATGCGGCGGTAGTTCCTGCCCGAGCGCTTTTCGTGGTTGTTGCCGGTGCGGGTGATCCATATCTTTGCGCCCTTGACGCCGTCGAGCGCGAGCATCACCATGTGGTCAAAGAGCCGCGTCGCGGACGACATCCAAAGCGTATGCGGGCAAGTGTCGGCCTCCTGCATGAGAATCGCGCCCTCGCCCACGGTCGCGAGCTGCCGCGCGTAGCGGCTACGCATCTCCACGATGTGGAGAGGATCCTTCCCGTAGTTGTGGAACGGAGCCCCGTTCCCGCGTATCGTCGGCTTCTGCCCGGGAGACGCGAGTATCTCGGCGTAGCCGCGCGCATACTCGATGTGTCCCGGGGTCGCGCACACGCAGAGGATGCCTGGGATGGACGGGTCGAAGTTGCTCCTGATCGTCTTGAAAAGGCCGGAAAGCGAATCTACCATGAGGCGCGTCCACTCCGCGTCGATCTTGGGGTCCTTTGCTGTCGCCTCCAGCACTTCCTCCCGAGTCCACTTGCGGCCCGTGCGTTTCGCGAACTCGTCGAGGTGGCGCTGGCAGAAGCAGCCGCGCACGTTCTTAGACCACACAAGGCGGGTGTCGTCGTCGATCATGAAGAAGTCGGGCTTGACCGCCGAAAACGTCCTGCACGCCGCCGCGATGTAGGCGAGGAAGCCCTCGTCGAGCGGACACATCCTGTAGAGCGTAGTGCCGTCGGGCCTGATGACGCGAGGGAAGTCGGCAGGCTCGCCCGGTTCCCCTCCGTGGCCCATCGTCGCCTGCAGCAGCACGCCGAGCTTCACCTTGGACTTGGGGCGCACGAGCTTTTCGGCCTCAAGATACCGCGCGGCGAAGCGGGATGCCTTGTCGTCCACCGGCTTCCCCGCGGGATGGACGGCGAACGACCACGCTATTCCGTCGATTACTGTTTCGTTGCCGAGCATCGCCGCGTCTTCGGAGACTGACGCGATGTTGTTCGCGTTGAGCGGCATTACGGAAATCCAGTGCGGGCATTCCATGGCTACACTGGTCGCGGCGCCGGCGGATGCAGCGGCTACCAGCGCGGCGGCAATGGTGTTCTTTATCATGGTGCAGATCCTTCCTTGGCCTTCTCCATGCTTATGAATATCTGGTTGAAGACGGTCGAGGCCTTCGGGTGCATGCCGCCCCAGGACGCGAACTCGCGCCTGCCACCGGGCGTCGCAGGCATGGCCATGCGCACGAAGCACGCGCCGTAGCGGTTCTCCTGCGTGATCTCCGCGCCGATGGACTCGAAGTCCACCTCCGCCTCGACCTCGTAGCCCGTCGCCGTCTTCTTCGTCGCCACCTTCCACTTTGCGTCGAAGCCGTAGTCGCCGTCGCGCAGGTCTGCGCGATTGCCGCGCCAATCGACGGCGAAGTGCGTCGTGTGGCGTCCCTTGCCGGTCGTAATGGCGAACTCCACGTGGTCGCCGCCGGGGAACGTCTCGCGGACGAACGCGGAGGGATCCTTCGCCTCGAGGCGGGAGGGATCCTGCCCGTCGCAGACGAACTTGACCTTGAGGTTCTTCATGTCGTGGCAGAGGAGCACTTTCGTGGGCCGCTCCGCAGGCAGGCGCTTCGCCTTGCGCCCTCCCCCTATCACGACCTTCTCGAATCCTTCGACCACCGCGGCCTTGGACCAGTCGCCGTCCGTCACGAGCGGGACCGTAAGCGGCTCCTTGGAAGACGAGCAGTTCTCGATGAGGTCCCTGAAGTGCGCGGCCTGCCGCTTCAGTATCCCGACGGCGGCGGGCATGTCGCCATCGGCGAGCCGGAGCGCCTCGTCGAGGAGCTCAAGAAGACGCTTGTCGATGCCGGTGCCCTTCATGTACCTCGCGGCGTTTCCGTACGGGTCGTCGCAGTAGTTCGATGGCGCGTCGTCGGAAAACCACGTCTTCGCGAGAAGCGCGTAGAACTCGCGCATGGGCGCGGCGGCGCGGCGGTACGTGCGGCGGATGTACTCCTCGCGGTACTTTTCCACCGGAACGTACGGGTTCCACATAAGGCGCGATATGACCCAGTGCTCCATGGCGGAGCCGTCCCAGTCGGAGCGGTAGTCTATGCCCTTTCCCTTGGCGCGCCTGTTGTCCAGGTCGGGATGCGTCTCGGAATAGACGCGCGTGAAGCCGAGGGCCGAGTTTATCCACCTGAGGTCGTGCACGGCGACGAGCGAGTTCTGGCGCGGATAGCTGCCCGCGTCGCCCCAGTATTCGCGCCACATGACGTTCTTCGTCGCCTTCGACCACTTCTCTGCGCGCTCGGCCCACACGGCGTTGATCTTGTTCGTGACGGGAACGCGGTCGTTCTTGATGAACGGGCAGAACGCGACGTTGAACTTCTCGTGAACCTTGACGTCCGGCGGAGGCGCGCTGAACTGGTAGGCGAACGTATCGACGCGCAAGTCGGGGTAGGCCGCGGCGATGGGCTCGATCGCCCTGTTGAGGTAGCGGAATATCTGGTTGGACCTGAAGTTCACGTCGTCCTTGCGAGAGAATCGTCCGCCGCCGAGGGGGATCTCCTTCATGCACTCGGCGCACTCGCAAACGCGCTGGTTGTCGGCCTGCTTGAGCGCCCAATGGTCGAAGGCGACGCCGGCCGAGGCCTTCATCTCCTCAAGCTTGGCGGCGATCTTGAGGACGGCGTTGGAGCCGACGACCGCCGCGCCGTCCATATTGGAGAAGCAGAACTGCGTCTTGTTCTTGTCGCGGCGCCTCACGCCGTTTATCTCGGCGAAGTATTCGGGGTGAACGTCGAACTCGGAGTCGGGCATGAAGCCCGGCAGGTTGTGGCCGTTATCGCCGCCGATCGTATAGCCGCACTCGATTGCGCGGTCGAGGACTTCCTTGAACCTCTGGTTGCAGCATCCGAAGTTGCACCTCACGCGGGCGTGCCAGTATTCGCTCGGCGCATGGCGCTGAGGGCCGCAAAACCACCACCCGCGCATCTGGAAGACGGGCTTTTCCACGAAATCTGCCTCGCGCGCCTCGAACGACTTCGTGCGCGTGTAGATAGTGCCGTATTCTTCCGTCGGCCTCGCCCAGATGATGTCGGAATTGCGCTCGAGGAAGTCGTAGACGCCGAAGAGGCACCCGCGCGGCTGCGGCGAGACGATGTAGACGAAGCCGTCCTTCCTGCGGACTGCGTATCCGTCCCAGCCGCCGAGGAAGGCCTTGTCGGCGGGGAACTCGTCGAGGAACTTGACGCCTATGCGGAAGCGGAGGTCCGGGGTCTCTTCCGCAAGCAGCGAGATGAAGTGCCGCAGTTCCGCCGCGGCGCGCTTTTCCGGCGCGCTCGGACCGGTTTCGATTTCAAGGCCACTCGCCGCAACGGCGGAAAGCGCCGCAAGCGCCAGGATTGCACTTCTAACTTTCACCGTGACAGTCCTCTTCTTGCAGTGAAATCACTCGCCTATGCTGAACGCGCCGAGCGGAAGGTCTGCTTCGTTGTAGATCGTCCCCTTCCACGGGCTCGAATACGCATAGCGCAGCTTCACCGGCTTCGCCACGCCCTCGGCCCTCACGACGATGTTCGTGCCGTCGATCCCGCCGCGCGGACGCCCGCCCTTCCTGCCCTTTCGCAGGTTCACGATCTGAGCAGGCTTGAACTCCCCGTCCTCGCCTGCGATCTCGAAAGGCGTGGCGAGAGAGAAATCGGGGTTATACATGTAGAGCTTCGCGGCGTCGTTGAAATAGAGGACAAACGTGTCGCCATCGACCTTCCACGAGGAAAGCGTGGGCGAGTTGTCCTGGATGTCCGAAAACCCGTAGTCGCGCTTCAGGGCGTGGAGCGCAAGGCGCTGCCCGACAAGCACCTTCTCGTTAGGGTGGATGTCGTTCACGTTGCCGACGTCGTTGATGACGGCGACCGCGGCGTTCTTCTGCTCCCTGGCGAACTTGTCCTGTGCCTCCCATATCTTCAAGGTGTCTTCGCTTTTCGGGGCGAGCTGCGCAAAGTAGAGCTTCAGGTCGGGGTTCTCGAACTTCATCGACCAGCCGTTGTAGAGCGCGTGCATCTGCGAAGCGTAGCGTTCGCTCATCTTCGCGTTGGCCTCGCCCTGGTACCAGATGAAGCCGCGAACAGAGTACGGGCAAAGCGGCGCCAACATTGCGTTCCAGATGACGGTGGCCTGATCCTTGACGCGGCTGTGCGGCCAGAGCGACTTCGGGTGCTTCCCGTCCCACTTGAGCGACGGCGTCCAATCGTACTCGTCCTTCAAGTCCGGGCGCGTCGCCAAGCCCTCGCGCGGTATCCACGGGCTTATGACCGTGCCACCCCAGTACGCGCCGATGAGCCCAACCGGCACCTGCAGCGTGTTGTAGAGCTCAAGCCCGTAGTAGAAGCCGACAGCGGAAAAGCTCGACCTCGACATCAGGTTCGAAGGGTTGCATTCCCTCCACACCATGGGCTTCTTGGGGAATTCAAGCGGCTTGTCCGCATAATTGCAGGTGGACTTGCAGAACCGGAAAAGCGGAAGACGCGTCTTCTGCGCCATCATGTGCCCGTTCCTGTCGCCCCAATGCGGGCCGCCCACGAGCGGCAGCTCCATGTTCGACTGTCCGCTCGTAATCCAGACCTCGCCGACAAGGACGTCCTTGACCTCTACCGTGGATACGGCATTTTCTGGCGCGTCCGCGGCATATTCGCCCACTGCAAGCGTGCGCCCGTCGCGGCACGCCTCCATTGCGGGCAGATCGACGCGCCAGCGTCCCGACTCGTCGGCCTTCGCCGTGCGCTCGGCGCCGGCGAACGAGACCTTGACGGTGTTGCCGGGCAACGCCTTTCCCCATACCGGCACGGGGCGCCCGCGCTGGAGGATGGCGCCGTCCGTGAACGGCCCTGCAAGTTTCAGTTCCGCAGAAGCGGACACGGCAGCGGCGGAAAGCACCGCAAGCAATATTGTTTTCATTGTATGTGTATCACCTATTTGTGCGACTATCTGACAATCAGCAGCGTGCCCATGTTCCGGCTAAAGCCCGAGAGCGCCGCATAGCCGTCGCCGGAGTAGTTAAAATCGAGCCTCACTGTCGCGGTCTGCGCCGGCAAGGCAAGGGTCTTGCACCCGTCTGCGGCCGTAAGCGTGGCAAATGACTCGCCGCCAACGAGAATCTCGAGCGTTCCCTCCCCCTCGACCTCGGCGTTGAACGTAGGAACAGACCCGCCAAGCTTCCAGTCGAGCGAAAGAGAGCCTTCCGGAACGCGAACCGTCTTCGCCACGTCCACGACGTTTGAAGTGACCTCGAAGACATCAACCCTTCCGCCGAGATCCTCAGAATACGTCTTGCGCCAGTCGTATTCGAACGCGCCGATGTCGAAGCGCCCGCCGTTCAGGACGCGCGGCACGCCGTCGATGTCCGTCTCTGGGAACAGGCTGCCGCGCTTCTCGTCGTCGCCCCTGTCAACGACAAGGCTGTCCCTGGCCGGGCGCAGGGTGGTCGAGTCAAGCTTAATCGCCGCGACGTTCGTCGAGATCGTGCCGTGCAGAAGTTTCTCCGCCGAAACGGATGTCCAGTCTTTACCCAGCACGCAGTTCCAGTAGATTGACTGGTTGTTGCCCGGGCGGTAGACGACCGAATTGAATACCTTGTACGCCTCGGCGGCTGGCTGCCAGAAATAAGTGCCATATCCCTTGTTGTTGTATCCGATGGTGCAATTGTAGATAGAATCTGAATACTGGACAATATACGTGCCTTCATTTTTGTCAACAAAACAGTCTCGCACAATTCCAGAGCGGTATATGCCGCCGCCTGAAGATGTTGCCGTGTTGCTCAAGACCTTGCACTTCTGGTATCTGCAGTACGCTCCGCCGCCGCCGAACATTCCGAAGTTGTTCGATATGACGCAGTTCTTGACGAGCGCAGTCGTGTTCCGGTCAACGCCGGCGACGCCACCACCGGCGGTGTTGAAGTCCCTGTATGCGGTGTCTCCGCTAATGGAGCTTGTGGGCAATGTACGCCCACCAGTGAGCGTGAAGCCTTCGAGAACTGCGTTTGCACCGAGCGCGACGCAGCGGACGGCGTTCGTACCCATTCCGTATTTGTTTGCGAATTCCGAGTCGGATGCCGCGCCAAGGATTATCGTCTTTTCCGAGCTCCCCGTCGCCTTAAGCGTGACGTTCGCAGGAACGATTACGCGAGATGCATGCGGGGCTGTCGTCGAAGTGCGCATCTCGCCGTCACTGTACGTTCCGGGGTGCGCGTACACGGTGTCGCCTGCCGTGACCGCGCAGTTCGTGAAGACTTCCGCGAGCGTCCGCTTCGCCGTTCCCGCCGTAAAGCCGTTGCCGGTCGCGTCATTTCCGTTCTCGGCATCGACATGCCATTCGGTCGAAACGATTGGCGTTATGTTGATAGGCTCATTTACCGCCTGAACAACCGCGCTGCCGGGATATGTGTCGAAAAGATGGTCCTCGCCATTCAGCGTATAGCCCTTGGCGTATCGCGTCGCCGCCGTATCCGCCTCGAGGGTAAGAGTCGTGACCGTGCCTGGCTCGGCAGTCCTTGCCACTGGACCGGAAACGCCGTCCACGAGCAGCGACAGTCCGTTGGACGACTCCGCTACCGACACTTTGTATGGCAGCGCACTTCCCTGCACCGCACCCGCCGTAAGCTTGCCGTCGGACGAAATCCTGATTGGGTTGCCGTAATAGTCCGAGGCGAGATAGAAGCAGAAAAGAGACATGTTCGTGGCCGCCACGAAATCCACCGCAGGGCCGCCAATAGCCGGGCGGTAGTCGCCCGCCGCCGCGTCCGCCAGGAAAGGATTGGCGCTCACCGACTTCGCCGACAGTTTTGAAACCGACGCGTGGTTCCAGACGACGTTCCCGACATCCGCGCCAGCCGTCGCCGGGATGTTGCCGTCTACGAATATCGAACCATACACGTTTTGCCTGCTCCCCGCCCAGTCGTCTATGGAAGATTCGCAGGAAAGAGTGGTATTGCCGACCGCCGTCACCATCCACGCGCGACCCTCCGAGCCTTCGTCGCAACCGAAGATCTTGGGACTCTTGTTGCCGACTATTAGATCGGCAGCAAAGAATCCGAAGTTGAAGAGCGCGTACTTCGCCGTGTTCCCTACGACGAGGCTGCGGCAAAGGTATGTCGTGCGGCAGATGGAACTCGCCGAGACGCAATTCGTGATGATGCAGTCGAGCACCGTGTTCGGCGGATACCACCAATCGTCGGCGGAAACGCCCACGGCAGCACCATCGCGCGCGTATTTGCTGGCTTCCGTACTGGTGCTGGCGAACGTGTGACCGTCGCGAAGCGTGAAGCCCTGTATGGCGGAGGTGGTAGCCCCGCAGACGCAACGGACGGCATTCGTTCCGCACCCAGGCTCCGTCTCGTTGCCCGCAGTCTCGGGATCCGCCGCGCCCCAGATTGTCGTTACGAGAGGGCCGCCGACAGACCTCAAAATCGTGTTGTTCGAGCCGATGCCGCTCAAATTTACGCGCGACATGAGTCCGTTCTGCGCCTTGCCGCCCTCGTTGTAGTTGCCGGGCTTCGCATGGATGATCGTGTATTTCGTGTTGACTTGGTCAACTGCATACTGCAACGTGTGGTACGGATACTCCTCAGAGCCGTCGCCGTCCTCGTCCGATCCTGCGGACGTCGGATCGACCCACATCTCGGCACCTGCGTAAACTGGCGTGTATTCCTGATATGCCATCGAAACACGCCGCGGCAGAATGACCCGCGTAATGCCGTTCGTCTCGGGATAGACCCAATATGGACGGATGTTTTTGACGGACGAGCCTTCCGCCGAACGGTAGAATCCGTAGAACGTCTTCGTCGTGTCGGCCGGATTGAACTCGAATATCTCCGGGAAGGTCTCGGAGCGTATCCAACAATCGGTATAGACAAGGCGGCCGTTTACGCGCGTATTGCCCTTGAACTTTATCAACGTCGTCGTCGGAACGGCAACACCCTGCGACGCACCGGGATTGAACGACTCGGCGGACCAGTCGATCGTCGCGCCGTTCAAGTCCTTTTCGAGATACTTCGCCGGAACTCCAAGGTCGATCAAGACTTGGCGGTGCGCCGTGCTGCCGGTTCCGATCGCGGGCGAGTCGGTCGGCAGGCGGTAGTCGTAGAAGCCCGTAGCAAACGCCATGTTCGTCGATGCCGTAAAGACATACGAATTCACGAGTTTATCTTCCGGGTACTCGCTTTGAGCCGTATTTGCCGCGAATATGCAGTTGTATGCCATGCCTGCCCCTGACATCGCCATGCTCGCGCAGGAATTGTCGTGGAACGTGCAGTTGACGGCTACGGACGTGCCGTCCAGCATGTAGGTAGTAACTTTGCCGGCTGGCGATTTCATCACTACGCATCCAAACGCGTATGCTGAATACAGCATATGAGGCCCGGTTGCGTATCCTGCGCTTCCCAACACCGACCTGCAACCGTAGATAACGCAGCGAATCAAGGTTCCGCCCGAAATCGCAGGTCCCATGCAGGCGAGGCAGTTGCGGAAGGCGCAGTCGATCACATAGACGGTCTTCAATTTGTTGGCCACATAGATTCCCCCGCCGAAATTGCGGTCACGAGTATAGGAGGAGCCATTGTACCCGCCTGCTCCGGATCCATACGCATAACCATTCACCAACGTGAACCCCTCAATCTCCGTGCCTGCAGCCGCAGCAGCCACATAAATGCACCGGATGCCATCTGGCGAAGAATCCGATGCGCCGTTCTTGCCCCACTTTCCGACAATACGCGTCACGTCGCGCCCGTCAACCGCCTTGAGATGAACAGTCTTCGAGATGTAGACGCGGTTTGTCATGTTGTATGAGCCGTTTACAAAGTACTCCCCCTCGTCGTAGTCGCCGCGTTTGACGAGCACGATGTCGCCCGCCTCGAACGCGGGGTTGTCGAGCGCCGCCTGGATCGTGCGGAACGGAAGCGCCTCGCTGCCGCGACCTTCGTCCAGCGTGTTGGCCGCAGCCGGGTCCTCCTTCGCGACATACCAAGTATTCGTCGCAAATGCGGCCGGGGCAAAGAACATGGCCGCGGCTAGGAGTGCATGACGTATGTTATTGGCGTGAATCTTCATCATCGTCAGTTCCTTTTTTTGAAAAAACTCTAGGTATCTTTACACAATATACCAAATCCCCGCGCTTTAGGCAAGCGCGGAGATTTGCTGTTTCGGTTTTTGCTACCCTACCTGACGATCAACAAGAGGCCGACATTCCGGTCGAAATTGGAGAGCGCTGCATAGCCGTCGCCGGAATAGTTAAAATCAAGCCTCACTGTCGCGGCCTGCTGCGGCAAGGCAAGAGTCTTGCACCCGTCAGCAGCCGTAAGCGTGGCAAATGACTCGCCGCCAACGAGAATCTCGAGCGTTCCCTCCCCCTCGACCTCGGCGTTGAACGTAGGGGCAGACCCGACAATATTCCAGTCGAGCGAAAGCGAACCTTCCGGAACGCGAACCGTCTTCGCCACGTCCACGACGTTGGACGTGACTTCGAAGACTTCAACCTTTCCGCCGAGATCCTCAGAATACGTCTTGCGCCAGTCGTATTCGAACGCGCCGATGTCGAAGCGCCCGCCGTTCAGGACACGCGGCACGCCGTTGATGTCCGTCTCGGGGAAGAGACTGCCGCGCTTCTCGTCGTCGCCCCTGTCAACGACAGGGCTGTCGATGGCTGGCCTGAAATTCCCGTCAAGCTTAAGCGCCGCGACATTCGTCGAAAACGTTCCATGCAGAAGATTCTCCGCAGAAACGGACAGTCCGCAGTCGTTTCCAAGCGCGCAGTTCCAATAGATGGACTGGTTGTTGGCCGGGCGATAGACGATGGAGTTGAATACACTGTAGGCCTCAGCCTTTGGCTGATAGAAGTAGATGCCGCGATGCAAGTTGTTGCTCCCGACCGTGGAGTTGTATACACCCGAAGGATACATGACAATATAGGATCCGGAATTGCCTTCGACAAGGCAGTTCTGGACAATTCCGCTGCGGTAGATCGCTCCCCCGTTTCCTTTGGTCGCACGGTTGTCGAGTATGCTGCAGGAGAGATAACGGCAGTACGCACCGCCGCCGCCGTTGCCAGAAACGTTGTTCGAGACTATGCAGTTCTGTACAAGCGCCGTCTTGTTTTCGCCGACGCCAAAGACGCCGCCGCCAAAGCTGTCGTACTGGACATCGCCAGGCAGGGTGCGCCCGCCGGTGAGCGTAAAGCCATCGAGAACGGCGTTCGCGCGAAGCGCAACGCAACGGACGGCGTTAGTGCCCTGCCCGTAGTCCCCCTGACGACGTCCTTCCGGCGCCCATGCACCTAGTATCACCGTATCCTCCGCGCTTCCCATGGCCTTCAGCGTGACATTTTCCGGAACGATTGCGCGATTCGCGATCGCCGCCGTATCCGAAAGGCGCATCTCGCCGCCGTCATAAGTGCCGGGATAGGCGTTGACGACGTCTCCAGCGTTCGTCGCGACGGAAAGGACCCCTGCCAATGTCTGCTTCGCCGTCCCAGGCGTAAAGCCGTTGTTGGCGTCGCTCGCGCCCGACTCCGAATCGGGGTTCACGTACCAGTTCTGGTCGAGCACCTGGTCGATGGCCATGTTGTCCATCTCCTCGGCGGCGGGCACGGTAAGCGTCACCGAACCCGAGTCGAGCATGTTCGTGACTCCGTTGACCACAACGCCATAGTGGCGCACGGCAGAAGGCGAGCGGGCGACAGTAACGGTGTCGCCCGGCGAAAGCACGTTGCCGCCTACCGTCCCGCCTGTGACCGAGTATTTGTCCGCATCGAGGGGGAGCGAAAGCCCCGGCACGCGGCCGAAATATACGCCGGCGACGGGGAAACCGCCGGAGAAGACCCACGGCTCACCGTCGAGGCTGTCGGACGCGAAGTCGGAGAAATACTTGAAGTCGCCCCATCCGTCGTCGCCCTGCGAAGGAAATGTGCGCCGTGCGGCGTCGAGCGCAGGCGACCCGGCGACGAACCGCAGGTCCCCGTTCTCGGCGTCGGCGAAGCAGGAATGCACGGTGCTGCCCCAGGTCGTGACTGAAGAGGGCAGCATGCCGCCGTCTCCCAATGCGCAGTTGAGGATGATCTGGTCAGTCGCGCCGTCAACCAGCGCATTCGGATTCGCGACAGAGCAGTTCACTGCTCGCATCACCGTGCCGAAGACGCCCGTGCCGAAATTGCCTTTCTCCACCACCGACGAGCTGATGATGGAGTATCTGAAGCCTTCCGCTCCGCTGCCGCAGTCGATGAACCGGCAGCGCGTGAAATGCGACCGCGAGGCGATGCCTGCCGCCGGCGCGTAGCAGTTCGTGAACACGCAGTCGATGAACTGGAGGCCGCTCGACTTGTAGCCGCGCCCGTATGCCGCGCCGCAAATGTCGTTGCTCGCGTCCTGCCCGCAGTCCGTGTGGCCGTCGGCGAAAGTGAAGCCCACGAATACGAGCATATGGGTGGCCGTCTTGGAGCTGTAGGAAAAGCTCACGCACCTGACGGCGTCAGGCCCGCAGCCGGGGTGGTTCTCTGGGTCGCGCTCGTTCTTCGCCGCCGCGCCCCGTATGATCGTCTTGTCTCGGTCTCCAGTGGCAATGAACCTTATGTAGCGGGCGCCCGTACAGTTGATGCGGTTCGTGACGCCGCGCTCCACTTCGCCGCCCGTGTCGTATTCGCCTTCGGCCACATAGACGACGTAGCCCGCAGACGTGGATGTGAAGGCGTCCACCGCCTTCTGGATCGTCTTGTACGCCTTTGCCGCAGTCTTGCCGTCTTTGGAGTCGTCGCCGTTGACCGCATCCACATATCTGACAGTGACGGTGCCAGGGACTATGTACGCGTTTGTCTGCACCGCCCCGGCCGCATACGGCGGCGTAATCGCGACGTAGCCGTCCTTGCCCGTGTAGCGCGAGATGATTTCGTCGGTCTTTTCGCCGGAGACCGATAGCCGGTACGTATCCGAACTCGGAGTCACCTTGACGGATATCGGCCATGTCGCCGCGTAGAAGAGGTTGGTGCCGTATGTCGGAGCGCCGTTGATGGTGGCGCTGGATGGGATAAGCACGCCGCCGTACTTCGGCGTCTTGGGCGTCTGGTACGCGCCCGAGGCGATATGGGCGGCGCTCGTGTCGATGAGGTTTCCGTCCATGTCGCGCAGCTCCGTGCCAGCCGGCAGTTTGATCGTCGAAAGATAGCTCGGGTCTCCTGCGCCGAGCGCGGCGGAATCAGGCAACGGGTGATAGTCGCCGAGCGCGGGCGCAAACATCTGGCACGGTCCTGCGGTCCTGTACTCCCGTCCGTCCGAGGCATAGACGTTGGATACTTCGATGGATATGCCGTTCGTCTCGGCCGATTTGGCGCAGTAGTTGCCTGCAAAGAGGCAGTTGTAGCAATGGGCGGTCGGCACATACGACGACCCGTTGCCGTAGATAGTGCAGTTTACGAGCTTGCTCTGGCTGCTGCTCCCTGAGCAGAGCGGGAAGTATGTTCCGCTTATGCCGCCCGAAGTAGTGACCAGGCGGCAGTTGCTGATCACCGAATTGATGGCGGCGGAACGGTAGAATGCGGCGCCAGTGGCGAAAGACCGGCAGTCGGCGATGAGGCACCGGTTGAACGTGCCGCCGGAGGAGGCGCCGCCGTAGTAGCGGCCTATGCAGTTGGATATCACGCAGTCCGTCACGTAGAAGTCAAACGAGTAGTCGGTAACGCCGATTGCGCCGCCGCGGTTGTAGAAATTGGAGCCGCCGGCATAGTTGATCGTGGCGCCGTCGCGGATCGTAAAGCCCGTCAGCGTAGAGCCTTTCCCGCCTGACAACACGGATATGCACCTGATGGCAGTGGGGCCGGACTTGAACACTGCATGCCCGCCCTCCTCTTCTGGGCAGAACCGACCGACGATATGCGTCTCCTCCTTCGTGCCCGTGGCGACGATGTTGACCTTCTTCGCGATATAGACGCGGCAGCGCGTGACGTACTCAACGCTGCTGATCGTTGTCGTTACCTCGTAGTATTCCTTGTCGTAGATGCCCGGCTTCACCTTGATCGTGTCGCCGTTTACGCACGCCGAGTTGGTGACGGCGGCGAGAATCGTGCCGAACGGGTGCGCCTCGGAACCGTCCTGCACCGCCGCGCCGTAGTTCGCGTCATCCACCCACCAGGTGTTCGGATCTGCGGCCATCGCCGACAGCGACAGGAAAACGGACAGGAGGATTGTCGTGTTTTTGCAGAGTTTCATGTCATGGCCCTTTCTTCTTTCCGTTAAGATCGGTCATTCGAACTTGAGCACACACCACGTGCTGCGCTTGCGCGGATCGGCTCCGCCCCAAGTCGCGACCTTCCGCCGGCTGGGCTTTCCGTCGTGCTGGATGAGCCGGTAGAAGCACACGTCGAGGTTCTTGTTTCGCTCCGGGTCGAGCCCGAACGACTTGAACGGCAGGGCGAAGTCCACGGTGTACCCTCCCTTGTCGCGGGAGACGGTGGCCGCCCACTCCGCGTCGAACTTGCGCCACGGGCGCGTGGACTTGACGTCCCCCCTGTTACCGTTCACGTCGCAAGTCACGCTGACGACCGGGCTGTTCGTCGAATTGTCGAGCCCAAAGGAGATCTTCATCCCGTCGCCATTAAGGTCCATGTCTCCTCCGGGCTTGAATTCCGGTGCACAAAGGTGCTTGGCCCTCGAGTCGTCGCACCGGAAGCGCACGAAAAGCGACTGCGTGTCGTGGCGCACGAAGACGCGCGTATGCTCGGGCGGGGTGCGCCCCGTGCTGCCGCGTATGTAGAACATGTCTGTCGAGGCGGCATTCTCCCAGTCGCCCGTCTGCGGAACCGAGAGCTCCTGGCGCTCGAAATCCGACTTGTGCGCGCACCAGTCGTCGAAACGCGCGCGCAGGCGAGCTACGAGCGAGCGGACGGCGGGCATCTCGCCTTCGGCGAGGCGCGCCGCCTCGTCGAGCGCCTCGCGGCAACTGTCCTCGAGGCCTGTCTTGAAGAGGTAGCGCATCGACTCCTGGTACTGGTTCGCGTCGAAGCGCGACTTCGCGGGCGAGGCGTAGAACGCGTCGATTATCGGCTTGTAGAAGCGGGCGACTGCGGGCGCGGCGCTGCGGTAGGAGCGGCGGAGGTACTCCGCGCGCAGCTTGCCGACGTCCTGGTTGGGATCCCACATGAGGCGCGAAAGGATCCAGTATTCCATCGACGACACGTCCCACGACTGCGAATAGACGCGGTTCTTGCGGGTCGGCCCGTTTGGAGTCAGGTCGGGCGTCGTTTCCGCGAACACGCTGCGGATGCCGAGCTCGGAGTTTATGTACCTGAGGTCGCGCGCCACAACGGGGGCGATGGGCCTTGGAAACGCCATGCCGTCGCCAAAGTACTCCCGCCAGTTGAGGTGAGCGCCGCCTTCCTTCACCCAGCGGTCTGCACGGTCCTTCCACTTCGCGTTCTCCGGGTCGAGTATGGAGCGCTTGTCGTCCTTCACGTACGGGCAGAACGAAACGAGCACGTGGTCGTCCACCTTGACCGCCGGCGGCTCGGCGGTTATCTGGTAGCCGAACGTCACGATGATCGTATCGGGATACGTCTCGCGGACAACCTTCATCATCTCGTTCAGGTACTTGAAGAAGCGCGTCGAGACGCTGTCGGGGTTCGCCTTGCAGAGCGCGCACGAGCATACCGTCTGGTGGTCGGCGTGCTTTATGGAGTAGCGCTTCGGCGGCTGCTCCGGCAGGGCCTTCATCTTCTCCACCACTACGCGGCCCGCGGCGCGCGCGCCCTCGAGGTTAGAGAAGCACGGGTGCACCATGGTAACCTTGCGCTGGCGGACGCCCTTCTCCTCGCCGAACCATTCCGGATGGGCGGCAAACATCTCGTCGGTGTAGAAGCCAGGCATGTTGTGCCCGCCGCCGCGGTTTATGACCGTGCCGAACTTCACGGCGCGCTCGAAGACTCCGGGTTTCGACAGCATGGCCGGCGTATGGCTGCAGCGCTGGCGCGTGTACCAGAGCTCGGTCTCGGCGTGGTACATGGGACCGCATATCCACCAGCCGCGCAGCTGGTCGAAGGCCGGACGCTCGCGGAAGTCGGCGTCCGCGATTTCAAGCTTCTTTACGCGGGTGAAGACAGGCTCGCTGTCCGGCCGGGGGAAGATGATGTCGGAATTGCGCTCGAGAAGCGCATAGACACCGTAAAGGACGCCGCGCGGCTCAGGCGAAAAGACGTATATTGCGCCGTCCTTGCGACGGACGGCGAACCCGTCGGTTCCCGCAAGCGCGGCCTTGTCTTCGGGGAAAAGGTCGAGAAACTCCGTCCCGACCTTGAACGTTTCGCCGACAGGCTCCTCTGAAATGGCGCCAAGCCAGTGCTCAAGCTCCTCGGCGGCGAACTTCTCCGGCTCCGTACCGGCAGCGAACGATACGACTACGGCCAGAGAAATGGCGAAAGCCGTCATAAATCCAGTTTTAAGGTTCATCGCCATTTCTTCATTGCTGAAACGATTCTTTCCATTATTATTGGGTAATATACCAAAAACACCGCGTCAAAGGCAAGTATTTGGCAGGATTGGAGGTTCGTCAGTGTTTTGGAGAATATCCGCGCGGCGTAAATTGAAGGCGATGAGCGTCGCTGTTTTTCACTCAAAACAGCACGGGACCGTCAATTGTGGAGTTTCTACATGACGTACCAGAAGACGCAGAAGAAGTGGCTGACAGTCCCGGCGAGGACAAAGAGGTGCCACACCATATGCGAGTAGGGAAGCGACTTCCAGAGGTAGAATACGCACCCGAGGGTGTAGAGACCGCCGCCAAGGGAAAGCCACATGGTGCCAAGCCCGGTCAGCGACCGGACAAGCGGGACGATTGCGCACAGCGCGACCCAGCCCATTACCACATACGCGCTCGTGGAAAGATAGCGAAACCGCCCCGTGGTGCGCAGCTTGAAGAATATCCCCGCGAACGCCGCGCCCCATTCCATGCCGAAGATCGTCCAGGCAAGGCCGGGATGCTCGGGCCGCAGCGTGACGAGGCAGAACGGGGTGTAGGTCCCCGCTATGAGAAAGTAGATCGCCATGTGGTCCATCACATGCAAGACCCTCTTGGCCGGCGGATGGACTACGGCGTGGTAGGCCGACGACACCGCATAGAGGAGAATCGTAGTCGCCCCGAATATTGCCGCGCTCGTCGTCTTCCATGCGACGTCAGTCCCGCTCTCAGCCCCCTGCCACACGAGAAGCGCGAGCATGGCGGCGCCAAGGTGCGACCCGACGACATGCGTCACGGCGTTCGCAATCTCCTCGCCGCTCGTGTACTTGTGCAACGTCCGCTTCATTTCACTGCATCGCCTGTTTGACTGTCACTAAATGCTCCTATGGCCCAAGGGTTTCTTCCCTATTGACTCCTACCAGACTCCTACCGCAAAGCCGCATCTGCAAGGCACCGTATCCTGCACGCATCCCGCCGCGATCGGTCCGCTTGACGGAACCGGCCTGCCGAGCAGATCGAGTAGCGAATATCCTGCCGGCATCCCTACATCGCCAAGCAAAACCGCATCGCCTCGGTTCACGGCGGGGCTCCGCTCCGTCAAGCGCACATCTCCACGCTCCGGCGCCACAAGCCCTGATGCCCTTACCGAGACATTCGACACGCAGTTCACCGCCTCGACTGACGTGGCGGCTGCCCCCAGCACGCAGTTCGTCGCGTACAGGTTCCGCGCACCGCTTTCGCCGTACCCGACAACTATGGAGTTGCACAGAGTGACCGTCTCGGAACTCGTAGCGCTGTACGCGTCAAACGCATTCCCCTCCCCGCCGCAAAAAGTGCAGTTGTAGAACTTTGGGGAATATCTTGAATGCGACTTGTACGCAGAACAGGACGAGTCGCTGCAACCTTGAACCATGCAGAACGCGAAAGCAGACGAATAGGCGGCGAATCCGCCGCCGTCTCTGGCGCGGCAGTCCACGAACCGGCATCTGTACGCATTGCCTCCGTACATTCCGCCGCCGACGGCTGCAAAGCAGTTCGTGAAAACGCAGTCTATGGCCCATGTCACGTCGCCGAGGCTCTCGGATTTAAGCCCGCCTCCGTCGTCCACGAAGCGGCCCCACCCGTAAGCGCGGCCGTCCTTGAACGTCAGCCCCTCGAACACCACCCTTTTCAGCCCGTTCGTGACATGTGCGCACGACATGGCGGGCGAGCCGTACACCCCGGCGATGAACGTGCGCGAGGCGCCATCCGTCGACTTCACGGTGATGTTGTTAGTAACATATATCCTCGCGCGTCCGCCGTGCATCGACCCCTCGCCGTACTCGCCGGGGAGCAGCCAGAGCGTGTCACCGTCGTGCACCAGTTCCATCGCCTTCTCGAGCGTCCGGCGAGGGCCGGTCGTCGCGGAAACGACGTTGGACGTAGTGCCGTCGAGCGTGTCGAGCCCGTTCACCGGATCGACATACCAGCTTTTGCCGGAACGCCTCACCATGGGGTCGAGAATCTCGCGCCGCATAAGCGCGATGCGCCTCGCCTCCATCGAATCCGCCGGCACCAGCGCCTCGGCGCGATCTACGAGCGCGGCGAGGGCGTTGCACTTTTCCTGCGAATACAGCTCGGACCAGACGCGGTATTCGGGAGGAGCCGCCACGACCGTGCCGACGTCGGTATCGTAGCTCGCGCCAAGCACCTCCTCTATCCACTTGCGCTCCAGCTCCTCGAAGAACGCCTGCATG
>Ga0310690_10003256_pt1 | contig 24718 bp, 44 predicted proteins | sample AusTroGonzalo_MG_2_FD_207661 | JGI IMG/M metagenome (GOLD analysis project Ga0310690, IMG submission 207661) | Bovine rumen microbial communities from tropical cattle in Woodstock, Queensland, Australia - Gonzalo_04 (v2) (version 2) | ecosystem: Host-associated > Mammals > Digestive system >... | reverse complement strand
TATGTGCATTTTAGACACAGAAACTTCCAAAAAAATCGGCAGTAAGGGTGGAAAAGCAAGAGCCGAAAACATACAGAAGGAAAAAGAGGCTGTCGAAGGCATGACTTTTGAAGAAATCGTCAACAATTACACGACAGGCAAAGACCTGATGGATCTATACAAAGGTCTGATGGCATCAGGCAAAAAAGGTTCGGTCAAGGCAACGGAAACGATCCTGAAATATCTTGAGAAGAAGGACAAGGATGTCAAAGACAACGAATTCGCCCTGTAGCATCGAACTGTATTACGACTGGCTCAAGGCGAATCCTAAAAAAGCAAACAAAAAGATTTTGGCAGTCTATTCCAAACTGGTGGACGACATCCACAATGGGAAGACTGTTGAATATGTAAACAAGCAGACCGGCGAGATAGAACAGACCGAATATGTCTTCGATATAGAGAAGGCACAGAGGCCTATCCGGTTCATCGAAAGTATGTGCAAACATTCAAAGGGCAAATGGGCAGGGAAGCCTGTCCTTTTGGAACTTTGGCAGAAGGCACACATCGAAGCGATCTACGGATTCGTGGATTCCGAACACGGATTGAGGAAGTATCGGAAAGCCGTGCTGTTTGTAGCCAAGAAGAATGGCAAGTCAACGGAATTGTCAGGACTTGGTCTTTACGGACTGACAAACGATGACGAAGGTGGTGCAGAGATCTATTCCATAGCGAAAGTCAGGGATCAGGCGAAACTGGTATGGACTGAATCGAAGCATATGGTCGGCAAGTCACCTGAACTGGCGAAGGGCTTACGCACCACAATCAGTGGCATCTATTACGACAGGAAGGATGCCAAATTCGAACCGGTGGCCAGTGAAACCAATTCACTGGACGGTAAGAATCCACATTATGTCCTCGCAGACGAAGTGTGGGCATGGGAAGACATCGGCCTTCTGACGATCATGGAAGACGGTATGTCGGCGAGGGAACAGCCCATATTCTTCGAGACAAGTACGATGGGCACTGTCAGGAACAAAGTGTTCGATTATGAATACGAATACTGTGAGAAGGTCATAAGGGGATATCTTGGCGAAGAAGGTGGGATAGTTGATGAGACACTGCTTCCCATCATCTACGAACTGGATTCCATCGATGAATGGCAGGATGAAGAATGTTGGTACAAGGCGAATCCGAACCTGAATGTAAGCAAGTCCTTGGAATACATGAGGAACAAGGTGCAGAAGGCCGTCAATAGTCCGATGGCACTGACCAACATCTTATGCAAGGATTTCAATGTGAGACAGACGGCATATTCATCTTGGCTGTCGTATGAGGAACTGAACAACGAAAGCACCTACAGTGATGATGAGTTCAGGGATTGCTATTGCATAGGTGGATGCGACCTGTCGAGTACGAACGACCTGACCTGTGCGACACTGTTGGGTGTCAAAAACGGAAGGTTTTATGTAAAGCAGATGTACTGGATTCCTGACCGGTATCTTGAAAACAAGATAACCGAGGATAAGATTCCATACGACAAATGGCGAGACAGAGGCCTTTTGAGGACATCTGAAGGATCTAAAGTCAATTACACCGATGTTACTGACTGGTTTATCGAACAGGTCGAGAAGTACGAATTAAGACCGTTATGGGTGGGCTACGATTCATGGAACGCAAATTACTGGTGCGATGAAATGAAGGCCTACGGATTCGATATGGTGGAAGTCCGTCAGGGAGCAAAGACAATGTCCGAGCCTATGAAGGAATTAAGGGCATTGCTTAACGACAAAGAAATAAACTACAACAACAATCCGATACTGAAGTGGTGTCTTTCCAATATGTCCGTAAAGGCAGATGACAACAACAACATCAGGCCGTACAAGGAACATCAGAGGCAGAGGATTGACGGTGCAGTCAGCCTGATAGATGCGATGTGCATCTTCTATCAGAACAAGAACGATTATTTAAATTTTGTAGAGAGGGGATAGATCTATGGCAAGAAGAAGCCTGTTCAGTATGCTATTCGGAGCAAAGGAACAGAAACAGATCGGAACAGAATTGCAATTATTGAACGGCTACAAGCCGTATTTCTCTAATTTCGACAGGGAACTTTACAAGACAGGACAGATTCGTATCTGCATCGATGCGATAGCAAGGAACGGTGCGAAGATGAATCCGAAGCATATCAGGTCGAACACAAGGGAATACAGGCAGTTGAACAACAACATCGCTAGACTGCTGTCCGAACAGCCGAACGAGATCGACAATGCCTATTCGTTCTACTACAAAGTCATCAGCCAGTTGTACCTGATGAACAACGCATTCGTCTACATCGCAAGGGATGTGGACGGTGTTCCTGTCGGTCTTTATCCGATAAATCCGAAAAAATACAAGTTACTGGAATACAAAGGCGACATCTATATCCAGTTCTTTTTCGATAGAACCAAATATATTGCCTCACTAAAAGATGACATTATTCATCTGAAACGGTTCTATTGCGAAAACGATGTCTTCGGCGACAGCAATGAACCAGTGGTCAGAACGATGTCCGTTAAGCATATCATGAGGGAAGGCCTTATGAATGCGATAAAGACGACATCATCCATTAGGGGAATCCTCAAGACCACCAAGGCCATGCTGAAGCCTGAAGACATCAAGAATACAAGAGATCAGTTCGTTTCAGACTTTATCAACGGAACGGACGGAAGTGGAATAGGTGGCATCGATGCTACCACTGATTTTATTCCGGTCAATCTTTCACCGGTCACGGCATCGAGCGATCAGACCAGTGAGATAGACAATGAGATACTGAACTACTTTGGACTGTCAACGGAGATCCTACAGTCTAACTACGATGAAGACAAATGGAACGCATTCTATCAGTCCGTATTAGAGCCTTTGGCAGTGCAGATGGGCTTGGAATTCACAATCAAGCTGTTTACGATAACGGAAAGATTTCACGGCAACAAAATCGTATTCGAAGCCAACAGGCTTGAGTATGCATCGAATAAAACGAAAATCGACATCGCAAGATATCTTAATAACTACCTTACGATAAACGAGATCAGGAAGATATTCAATTTAGATCCGGTAGCAGACGGCGATGTAAGGCTTCAGGATCTGAACCATATTTCAAGCGACATTGCAGACGATTATCAGGGAGGTGACAGCAATGAGTGACAGAAGACTATACAAGACATTCGATCCTGAAATCAGGATGGAAGCAGACGATGAAAAGATGCACATCGAGGGCAAGGCAGTCGCCTTCAATTCGCCTGAAACCTACTACGGCGAAACGGAAGTGATAAACGAACACGCACTGGATGAGGCAGATATGTCGGATGTGGTCTTAAGGTATAACCACAACGACAGTCAGTATACACTGGCAAGAACAAGGAACAAGTCTTTAAGGCTTGACTTGAGGGAAGACGGTCTCTACTTTGAAGCAGACCTTATTCCTACGACCACAAACAAGGATGCATATCTTATGGTGAAGGAAGGACTGCTTGACAAGTGTTCCTTTGCATTCACCATAGATCAGGAAGAGTACGACAAGAAACAGCACCTGACGACAATTACCAAAATCGGACGGCTGTTCGATCTCGCACTGGTCGATTTTCCTTACTACAATGATACAACGGTGGAAGCACGATCACTGGATACAAGAGGCCTACTATTAGAGAAGGCACAGAAGATTCAGCGACAGGCACTGCTGGATGAAATGAACAGAAGGGAACTTTTAAAGAGATTATAAGATGCCAGTAAATCGGAAGGTGGTGACTGACCGATTAGCAGGTGGTGACCTGTTTGGTATTGAGTAATAAACGAAAGGAATTATGATGGAAAGATTAGAAGAAATCGCAGTCAGGAAGGCCGAGATCAAGACCTTGCTGGAAGGCGAAGAGGAAGTCAATCTTGAAGAGATCCGTGCCGAACTGGATTCGCTTGAGGCCGAGGAAAGAGCTATCAACGAAGAAGTAGAGGCAGAACAGAGAAAAGCAGATGAAGAAGCCGAAGAAAGAAGAATGATGGCCGAGAAGATGGCAGAACAGATGCCTGTCGAGGTCAAGGAAATCGAAGTGAAAGGAATCGAAGAAAAAATGGAAGTTAGAAATTCAAAAGAGTACATCGATGCGTTTGCAGAGTATGTCAAGACCAATGATGATAGCAAGTGCAGAGCACTGCTGACCGAGAATGTATCAGGCACTGTACCTGTACCTGAATTTGTTTACGATGTCGTAAGGACTGCTTGGAACAGGGAAGGCATCATGGCTCTTGTCAGGAAATCTTACCTGAAGGGCAACCTGAAGGTAGGTTTCGAAATCAGTGGCGATGATGCAATCATTCACACCGAAGGTGGTGTCGCTATTGATCCGGAGAATCTTGTTCTTGGCACGATTCAGATGAATCCTGTCAGCATCAAGAAAGTCCTTCAGATCAGTGATGAAGTATACGATTTAAGAGGGGAACAGTTCCTGTCGTATGTGTACGATGAACTGGCCTACAGAATCGCAAAGAAAGAAGCCGATACACTTATCGCAAAGATCGAGGCTTGTGGTACAGCATCTACTACCACTATGGTCGCAGTTCCTGTCCTTACCGAAGCAACACTTGGTCAGGGAACTATTGCTTCTGCTATGGCTAAATTAAGCGATGATGCGTCAGAGCCTGTCGTAATGATGAACAAGGCAACATGGGGTGCATTCAAGTCTGTCCAGTATGCCGGTAATTTCAATGCCGATCCGTTCGAGGGCTTGAGGGTTCTGTTCAACAACAGCATCACTGCATACAATGTCGCCACAACCGGTGACACTTATGCTATTGTCGGTGACCTTGGATATGGTGCACTGGCTAACTATCCTGATGGTGAGGAAATTGAATTCAAGTTCGATAATCTGACACTGAAGAAGCAGGATCTGATCGAAGTTCTTGGCAGAAGGTTTGTGGCTATCGATGTAGTCGCACCTGATTCATTCGTCAAGATTCAGAAATAGTTTTCAAGGGGAGAGTGCTATGAAAATATTGATTGCTGTGCCGTGCATGGATCAAGTTCCATCACAGTTCGCATTCAGTTTGGCGATGCTGAACAAGGTCGGAGACTGTGCGATAAGTTTCCAGTTAGGTTCACTTATCTACACATCGAGGAACGATCTTGCGAAGAAATCAATCGAACTGGGATGCGATTATGTATTTTGGCTGGATTCCGATATTACCTTTAAACCTGACACACTGGAAAGGCTTGTGGCAGATTTGGACAAGGGTGACATTATAACAGGGCTTTACTACAGAAGAGTAAAGCCCTTTACACCTGTAGTATTCGAAAAACTGGTGATAGATGAAAACGGATGTGACTGGGGAGATCCGATGGAAATTCCTGATGATGTGTTTGAGGTGGCAGGATGTGGCTTTGGTTGTGTCCTGATGCCGACAAACATCTTTTTGGATGTCGCAGGAAAGTTCAATGGCCAAATGTTCAATCCTCTTGCGAATGTAGGTGAAGACCTTTCATTCTGCTGGAGAGCGAGGGAATGTGGCTATAAGATAGTATGCGATCCGAGGATTCCATTAGGTCACATAGGACATTACACTATCGATGGAGAATTCTACAAGAGCTATATGGGAGCAAAAAATGGAAGTAAAAATCATTAAGCCCTGCCGTGTGAACTGTCTGTCAGGCAAAGTAGAAGTCACACAGAATGAAGCCAACAGACTTTTTCTGTTAGGCTTGGCAGATATGCCGAAGGCAGAAAAAAAGGCAGAGCCAAAAGTAGAAAAAAAGGCAGAGCCGAAGGCAGAAAAGCCTAAAACGGAAGAATAGGAGACGGATATGCTTGACGATATCAAAACCATTTTAGGAATAAAGAACAGCACGGATTTTGACGATATCCTGACGATGTACATCGCTACGGCAAAGGCAGACCTTCAAAGTGCTGGGATTCTGTCAAGCAAGATTGTCGAAACAGATGCACTTATTTATTCAGCGATAATATCGTTCGTTTTGTCTATGGCAGATACCTACGAATACAGGGAATTGAGTGCGAACTGTTATGCATTGCAGAAAGACCAGTTAAGACATTACAAGGAATACACTATTCCAGCCGAGGTGTAAATGGAGTACACGGATACACTGACACTGATAAAGTGCGAACTGTCACAGGATGAAATAGGGAATGTGACAGCGACAGAAGAATCTACGGATGTCCTGTGCAGACCGAATGTGGTCGGAACAAGGGAATTCTACAATGCGATGCTTGTCGGCATAAAGCCAACGGCAGAATTGCAGATAAGAAAATGCGAGTATAACGGTGAAGAAGAATGTGAATACAACGGTGTCAGGCTGTCTATCATCAGAACGATACCGAAAGGCAAGTTTGATTTAGTCCTTGTCATAGGCGAGAAGCAGGGTGTGAACTGATGGCATCGCATATCGGTGCACCGAGCAACCGGAGGAATTATCACCAGTTAAAAAGGGTGATAAGGACAACACCTGACAATTTCGGCAAGGATCTCGAACAGATATTCACAGCCTATACGGAAAGTGTAGTCGAAGGGATAGAATCCGAGGTCAAGGACACTGCCGATACATCTATGGAAATGTTGAGAAACATCCGTCAGCCTGAAGCCAGTGAGGGTGGAAGTGCCAAACCTATGAAGCGAAGACAATGGAAAAGGTATTCATCGTCTTGGTATGTCGAGGAAAGGAAAGGCACGAATTTCTATCACGCAACGGTACATAACCGGAAACATTACAGACTGACGCACCTATTGGAATATGGGCATATGACGAGGAACGGCGAGAAGACAAGAGCCTTCAGGCATATCGAACCGATAGATATCTATGCCGTGACAAGACTGGAAAAGAACATTCCTGAAATCATACAGAAAGGTGGGAAGTAAATGACTGAAAGCGAATTATATACTGCTTTGCTTGGACTGGAGATTCCGGTAGCTTACGATCATTTCGAGCAGTATCCATCAGAGAAGGTCACACCACCTTTTGTGGTATACAGATGCGATGATCCGACAACGGTCAAAGCAAACGACATCACCTATTACAAGCATAATAATTACATCATCGATTTGGTGACCGATAAAAAGGACATCACGATGGAGCAGAATCTCGAAGCGATCCTGACAGCGAATGAAATGCCGTTCGATGTCGAGGAAAACTACATCGAGAACGAACGGATATATCAAGTCCGTTATTACACAAATTAAGGAGAAAGAATGGCAGATAAGGTTTTATTTGGACTGAAAAATGTCTACTATGCTGTTGCGAGAATGTCAGGCAGTACTGTCGCCTACGATTCGCCGACAGCATTTTCAAGCGATGGTGCTGGTGCAGTCTCTATCGCTTTATCGCCGAGGGGCGAGACCTTTGAGAAGTATGCCGATGATGTCCTGTGGTTTGCTGATGCAGTAAATCAGGGCTATGAAGGTGACCTTGTAATGACTACGATATCACCTAATTTCGCAAAGGATATCATGGGATACATCGAGGATTCAAACGGAGCACTTATCGAAAAGGCCGATGCAGTTTACAAGAATTTCGCACTGGGCTTTGAAGTACAGGGCAACGAAAATCCGAAGAGGACATGGTATTACTACTGTACGATAGCAAGACCAAACGATGAGGCGAACACGAAGGAAGCTACGATGTCAACGAACGACAAGACTATGTCAATCATCGTATCTCCGAGACCTGACGATCAGAAGGTCAAAGTCTCTATGGTCAAATCTACAACGAACGAAACTGCATTCAACGGTTTCTTCAGTGCAGTTTACGAACAGGCAGTCTAAAAGGGAAGAAATATCTTCCCTTTTTGAAATGAAGGGAGAATGAATGGCATCACAAAGAATTCACGGCATAACCATTGACCTTGATGTCAATACATCAGGTGTCAGTCAGGCATTCAGCGAGATCAACAAGTCCATAAATTCAACATCGAGGGAACTGAAGTCTGTTGACAAGTTGCTGAAGGATGATGCCAACAACACTACACTACTGGCACAGAAGCAGTATCTGTTGACTGATGCTATCGATAAAACATCAGAGAAACTGGTTCAGTTGTACAAAGCCAAGAAACAGGCTGAAAAGACCGGCGAGATCGACAAGTCATCAAAGGAATGGCGAGAACTTGAGAGGGATATCGCAAGGACTAAACAGCAGTTAGAAGGCTTTAAACTGGCACAGGATCAGACAAACGAGCAGTTTGACAAAGCCAAAAAGCATATGAATGACTTTTCGGATTCTTTGTCTACTGCAACAGGCGAAGGCCTGAATTTCGGCGATGTGATGATGGCGAATGTGGTTTCAAATGTCCTTATCGAAGGATTGAAACTACTGGCGAATGCCATCAAGGATGTCGCAAAGGCTATAATCCAGTGGGGCGATAACTATCGTGAACTGGAAGTATATGAAAAGCAGTTTGAATCCAACATCCGAAACACAGCAGATGCTACGGATGAAGAGATAGAAGCACTGAAGAAACTGGCAAAGCAGAAGGAACGGCAGGGTGTCATTTCAAAGAGATCCATCACATCTGCCTATCAGGAACTGGCGACATATGTCGAAAGCACGGATGCTATAGAAGGCCTGACAAATGCCTTGCTGGATATGAGTGCACAGCAGTACGGTGTCGATGCTACGGAAGAATCCGTCAGGAACATCGCTACAACATTGGGAAAGGCACTTGCCAATGGCGATTATTCAGGACTGACAAGACTGGGCTACGGCTTTGATGATCTTCAGAAGAAGATAATGGAAACCGGCACGGAAATGGAAAGAGTCGCCGTCCTGAACGAAGTGATCGAGAGTTCCATCGGTGGAATGAACGAAGCACTTGCAGAGACCGATGAAGGAAAACTGTTCCAGTTTGCCCATGCCTTCGATGAAATGAAGGAAAGTGTCGGTGAACTGGTCAGTCAGATAGAAGTCGATTTCTTGGAAGGCATATGGCCGATACTTGAAGAGGCTGTGGCCACCTTTACCGAATGGCTTGATGAACACAGGGATGAAATAATCGAATTCGTTCAGAATGTAGTCGAATGGTTGACATCTGATGAAACCAAAGAATTCTTTAGTGATATCGGCCAGTTGGTGGTAGATCTTGGTGCGATCTTGGTCGATTTAGTCCAGTTGATTGATGACCTTGGCCTTTTGGAAGATGCACTTTACCTTATCAAATGGGTGGTTGAAGGCATCAAGGATATAGTCCATGCAATCAGAAATGACATTGAATACATCAAGGCTAACGGTGTCGGAACATGGGCACTTGGAAACTATGGCGATGTCGATATGGATTCCGGTCCGAATTCTTGGGACGGAGGATGGTCAAAAGGATTTGGAGCATTGAACAGCAGAGGATTCATGTCAAGTGGCATCACCGTGAACGCATCATTTGTCATCAACGAATCGCAGATGGACAGAAAGCAAATAGGTCTGTGGGGGCAGGAACTTGCTGACGCAATCAACAACAGGCTTGGTATGGAAATATAGGGGGATGTATGTATAGAAAGTTTTGGCTGACCAACAGTCTAAATAACAGGTACGATCTGACGGTCAAGGACAAGGCCTTTATGTATACACCTACTGGCCTTGGATTCAAAAAGGCCTACAATTCGATGATGGTCGGAAACAGCGAACTGATAACTACGCAGTCGTATATGATGACCGACATTGAAGCTGAACTGCTTTTCAATTTGGGAAGCAACGGAGCTGACTATCAGGGATATCAGGATTTTATCCAGTTCTGCAAGTACAGGCCATTAGTCCTGCACTATCTTACACCGAACAATTTAGATGCATACCATTGTGATGTGCTTTTCGTATCGGCAGAAAAGGGTGAAATATCCTTCGAGGATTCGATGCTTCATATACCGGTGGTCTTCCATCGCTTGACCGAATGGCTCAAGGACAGCGATTCGTACTATTCGATGAACAACGATCTAATAGGCGATGGCAAGTATTACGACTACGAATATGACTATTTTTATGCAGGAACGAACCTGTCAGGACAGCCTATCTACAACAACGGAACGGATGCTGTCGGTTTCGTTCTTACTATAGAAGGCGATACTGTACAGAATCCACAGTTTACCTTGTCGCAAGGAGGCGAAGTCTATGGCATCTGCAAGATAACCGGTACATACGATTATGTAATGATAGACAGTGTCGAGAGGACTGAATCCATCTATTTGGAATACAACGGAAGTGCTGTCACGAATCCTGAACAGTATCAGGATTTTACTGTGGCGAACGGCCAGTCATATCTTACATGGATCAAGTTGAGAGTGGGCGAATCCGTCTTCGCATTCACTTGTGGGAATATAGATACTTTCGCAGGTATCGTAACACTTTCCTTTAAAGAAAGTTATGTGAGTGTGTAAACTATGGCAGGAAGCGAGAAATTATATCCACTATCCACAAACTATCAGGCAGGCCAATTTGCGACAGGCTATGGGACTACTGACTACGGCTTTGCTTTCGGGCAAAATCATGTAGAGTGGGCGTCAAAGACAGGCACATCTCCTTATGTTCAGTTCGATGTAGATTTTTCAAAATACTACAAGATTGATGTTTCCATTTGGGTAAATAACTACTATCAGTTTTCCAATATGGAACGCATAAACTGTGGCAATTACAATTGGTATTGTTCAACGAGAGCGAATGGGTGGGACACTAACACAAAATACACAGTATCATTAACTCCTGCAAACACAGGGATTTCGGATACAGGAGTGTGCCGAATTTACACAAACCGTGCAAGTAACAATTATGGCAATGTTCAATGTAGGTTATATAATGTAACAGGCTATTACTACGAAGTCGGAGCAGATGTCGTTCCATCTGGTAGTGGCTCGGTAAGTGGAACAGGGCATTATGGTATAACAACCACATCATTACTTGCTACACCGATAAGTGCATATGACTTTGACTATTGGGAATTAAGTGGTACGACATACAATGACAATCCATTGTCAATCAATGTCACAGGCGATGTTACATATACGGCTAATTTCGTATTCGCCTATAACATCACACTTAATTATGACAGCAATCTTGGTTCTGCTTCATATACCTTGATTGGTGGAACATCGCAGATTGACTTGGAAGCGACACCACATCCAAGTTGCCAATTTGTAGGGTGGTATGTCAATTCGGTCAAGATCAGTGGGAACGCATCTTATACATATACCGTTCTTGCCGATACGGTAATCGAAGCGAGATTCGAACCGATTCATGCAGTCGCAGACGATGTTGATGGACAAGGTGCTATATCCTACACAAGAGGCACGGATCAGAACGATGTGACATTTACGGTCATACCTTCTGCAAACTGGCATTTTGTCAAGTATGTCGTCAATGGTACGGATGAATATACAACCACACCATTAAGTCTTCACCTTACGGATGATACAAGCATCACGGCATATTTTGAGGAAGACGACAAATTCACTATCAGCACCAGTACCAATATTGAATATGCATCGATATATGTATCGGCTAACGAAGTTTATTCAGGAACAACGGTCACATTATATGCAAGACCAATGGCTGACTACTATTTTGTACGATGGGAAGACGGAGCAGAAGAGAATCCAAGGCAGATAACCGTCACGGAAAATGTCCTGATGGTAGCGATCTACCAAAGGATGCCTGACGATCCTAATATACATCTTTACAGATGCTATATAAAAGACCAGTTAAACATGACCGATCCACCGAAGGCCTTCCTGAAGGTCGATTCGTTCACGGTCAAGACAGACCTGATGACGAATGCGAACAGCACCATCAGGGTGTTTGAAATGGCATCGAATGTGAACAATGGCGATGTGCTTGTTCTTTACGATCCACATGGAACTACACTTTATCAGGGTGTGGTCAAGTCGATAAGCGACAATAACATAACCTGTTCGCAGATGCAGTCGTTCTATAAAGGTGACTGGGTATATAATGTTCATTCCTCTTCGGCAACACTGGAGGAGGAGGTCGCATATCTGTTGGGCGAATATGCATCCGGAAAGATGTACGGCTCTTCATACACAGATCCACTGGTCGCACAGCGATTAGGTGGCATCACGATCCAGCAAGAGGCGAACACCAGTGCGAACCTGCCGACAGACGATGTCTACAAGGTCAAGGATTTTGAAAAGTTTATCTATTCGCTTTATGAAGACTACGGAATCATCCTCGATTTCGATATAGCATTTTCAGGAACGAATTATGTGACCATCAAAGTGCCTGACTATGAAACCGTCAAGGTCGGTAACAATATGTATGCCATTAAGAATATGTCGCCGATCACATCAATTGAAGAGACCAATAGGCTTGTCATCTATGCGAAGGACAACACCTACAGAACGACCTATGTCGCTACAACAAACGGCATAGTTGAAGCACCGAGTTCAACGGCGAACAGGTTCAACATCACGAATTCAAAAATAGTATTTTCCGATGATCCTGTGGCTGACTTGGTCAGTGCGAATCTGCCTGACAATATGTTCAACCATAAACTGACATTCACACTGGTCATTAAGAATTTCATCTATGAATTCGGTGATTTCAATCTTGGTGGTTCTTTAGATGTTTGGCACTATGATGATTATTATTCAACGGTTTTAACCGGCTATGAAATAAAGAAAGCATCACGGCAAAACATCACCGAAGTGGATTTCACCTGTGGGCTTGTCAGGACGGCTCTGACAAAGTTAATGACATTAGGCAGGGTGTAAGTATGTTAGACAGAAATAAATGGGCACAGTACGGTTTTGAAAGGGCAGATGCCGATATTCAGGGCATCTGCTTCCATGAAACCGGAAACACTGAAATGAACGCACAGGATCTGTTCAATTACCTTAATGAAGAGAGCAAGACATCGAACGGATGCCATTACCTGTGCGATGCCAACGAGACGATACAGGTGATGCCTTTGGACTGGGCAGTGTATCACACTGGAAAAGGACTGGACTGGGGCAACAAGCACACGGTGGCGATAGAAATCTGTTCATCGCTGTCCGATGACGATTACAATTCGGCACAGGCGAGGGCTATCGCACTGGCGAAAGACATCATGCAGGAATACGGAATCACAGATGATTTCGTTTTCTTCCACAATACATTCGATGACAGGATGTACTGTCCTAAAACTATACTTGACAGATATTCAAATGTTAAGAGATTTATAATGGAGGAATTTTAGATGGCTATTCAAACACAGCACGACACAGGCGATGATTATCAGGTCACACCTAAACTGGACGGAGGTCTATATGCATCAGGCATAGCAGACTGCATCTGCAAAGGCATAGGCGATGAATTCGAACTGCAATTCAGTGCAAACAGCCTTCAGGTCACATTCAATGCAGGAAGTCAGGCCGTCATCGGTGGTGCGTTCTTCAAGGTCACATCTAGCACATCATTGACGCTGACGGCAAATTCAACGATCTACCTGTGTGCGAACATTGACCTTACCAAAGCAAACGGAAGCAGGGGAGGTATAGTCGAAAGAACAGCTTCCAATATGCAGAGCGACAACCTGAACGGATCAGGAACGAGCAGGGATATGCTTCTGTATGTAATAACGACAGGTGCATCAGGTGTTCAGTCTGTAGAAGACAAGCGAATAATCAGGGGTGATGGTCTTTCCATCAATGGCTATTCAATCGTTATCATAGATCAGGATTCATATGACGCACTGGCCGAGCCTGAAGCAAACACACTTTACTTTATCTATGAGTAGGTGACGGTATGCAAGAGTACAACGGAAAGGAACTGGATTCCTGCTTCTACGAAGACGATGAGATCCAAAGAATAATGTTCGGTGACCGACTGGTATGGGAGAATGTGAAATACATTGACCTAGGCACAGCACAGACATTCGACATCAAGAATTACACGGATAACTGGGCAAACCTGACAGCCGATAATTTCTTTATTGTGGGCAACAGCAACAATGCATATATCAGTGGTAGCGACAACACTAATGATTATGTAATTTGGATACTTGACGGATACACCAAATCATACAATGCAAGTACAGGAATCCTAACTTATAATGTTTGGATTTACAATGGCAGACACGAAAGATGGGGATACGGAAATGTCCATGCAGTTCTTATTGAGAAACCTGAAAAACTAATATCGCTTGGAACAGGAACATATTTCAATGTCAAGAACAATCCAAAATATCAAGATTTCACTTACAAGAATTTCCTGATGCTCCGTCCTAACTTAACGCAGGGTGTCGGAAATCAGATAGCAGGTGTTAGAGCACCGATAAATTGGAATGCATCGGCAAAAGTCAGGGCATCATATTCCAATGGAATATTTACCTGTGATTTCTACGGCGAATTCAATCATCAGAACTACGATTCAGGAACACCGAGAACCGACAGCAAGGCGATGATAGTTTATTTGTATCCGAAGAAGGTGAACTGATGAGGTACGAAGTCATTACAGATACTGAAGGATATGTTCAGGTAATCCGTCATACCGGTTCGCCAAAAAGGGATTTCATAGAACTGGATCTATCGGATTACGACCTAACAAACGACAGGATTCACGCATACAAGCTTGGTAAGAACGAACTGATATGGGATGAAGCGAAGTATCAGGAGATCCTAGACAATAAACAGAAGGAAGCAGATGAAGAAGAAATAGCAGACCTGAAGGAAAAACTGAACAGCACCGATTACATCTTCGCACGGTGGGGCGAAGAAGTCCTAGCACTTGAAAATCCACTGACTTGGATCGCAGATGTCATCAAGATCAATGTGAAGTATATGAAGATGTACAAAGATGTCATAGCCAATCGAAAGACTTGGCGAGAAAGAATAGAAGAATTGGAGGGCTAAACTATGAAGTTATCTAATGAGACTTATGATGTACTGGCTTTCATTGGAAGGGTGATCCTTCCTGCATTAAGTGTCCTTTATGCATCGCTTGGCGAGATATGGGGATTGCCGTTCACGAAGGAAATTCCATTGACCATCACGGCCTTGGATCTGTTCCTGAATACCTTGCTTGGAATTTCAGCGAATACATACTACAAGGATAAAGTCAATAACTTTGACACTGTAGATCCAAATGAGAACAACGGCTAAAGGACTGGAATATCCGAACCAGTTTTATTGGAAGTATTTGGTCAATCCGAATGCTACGATCACGAACGGACTGGCGAACTGTACGACATTCGCATACGGATGCATCAAGGAGGACGGACATCTTCCACCGGTCAGCACGATAGTCAATGCGAGTAACTGGCATACTGTACTGGCAAACGGATGGATGTGCATTCCATTCGACAAGAGCAAGGCAGAGATAGGCGACATAGTGCAGTGGGTGGAGCATTGCCATGTCGCTGTCGTAAGCGATTCCGATGCGATTTCAGGTTCGTTCTATACCGGTATGCATGGCAAGGCCTATTATCAGGGAAAGTTCGACACAAGGTCTTTTTCTTCGTTAGAGGAAATGTCGCACTGGATGATCCAAAACTATCCGACAAGATTTTTCCATCACTGGAGCATTGAGGCAGAATGTCGGTGGGTAGGTGGCGAACCTGAACACCTGCTGAAGCATCCTTTGTATTCAGTCGAAAGGGATGAGAGCAAGGATCAGATAGAAGTCCTGACCTTCCAGCAGAATGTCCGAAACAATTCGAACAATATTCTGTGCAAGGCAGAAAAGGGCTTCTTCACTGTTCTGTCGCACAGGATAGAGAATGGCTATCTGTGGTATGAGGTCGAACCGGACAAGTACATCGCACAGGTGGACGGTAGGGTGGTCTTCTACGAAAAGAAGGATGACGACATCGCCAAGCTGAAAAAGGAAAATAAGGAACTGAAGGCGAAAGTGAAAGTCCTTGAAGACAAACTGGATGCCATAAGTGAAATGGCAAAGTACGATGCTTAAGATACTTTTTGATTTAACGAAATTCGAATCTGTCGAAGTCGTTCCGTTAAGCGATGTTCATATCGGCAACGAATTATGTGACATTGGAGCACTGAAGGATATCATCGAGTATATCAAGGAAGAGCCTGACGATCCTACGATGGCACGGATATGCATACTGAACGGAGATCTGACCGAATCTGTGACAAGGACATCGCTGGGCGATCCATTTTCGCAGACGATGTCGCCACAGCTTCAGGTCGCCACTATGATAGAAATGCTGAAGCCCTTGACCGTTCCTACGGATAAATATCCACAGGGGAAGATACTTTCATACTGTGGAGGGAATCACGATACAGGAAGATACAAGGACACAGGCATATCAGCAAGTGAGACCATTGCTGTCGCACTTGGCCTTGAAGACAGATATAGCCCTAACGGATGCTATTCGTTCATCAAACTGGCAAGGATTCACGACCATAAAAATATGATCGTATATACTGTATACAATCAGCATTTAAGTGGCAGTGGAATAAGTGTCGGAGCGAAGGCGAACCGTATCCAGCGAATAAGCAGTGGTGTGATCGCAGACCTTATCTGTGGAGCACATTTCCATTTGCCGATGACCTTCAAGGAAGACATCATCATTCCAAGGGAAAGCACGGCAAAGTTAGGACAGAAGACCATTACTTATGTAATTTCAAATGCCTTCCTGAAATTCGGTGATTACAGTCAGCGAATGGGGATGAAACCGAGCACGATATCCGTTCCGAAAATATATGTGAAACAGAAGAGGAATCCGAAAACGGATAAAAGATACTTTGATACAGGGGTATTGCTATGATTGAAGACATTACAATAGGGCAGTTACAAAACTGGGCACTTACGATCATCGCTATCGGTACGGCGACATATACCATCGTAAAGGCTGTGAAGAAGGCAATCGAAAAGGGATTCGAACCGGTAAACAGCAAGATCGAGAAGGTAGACAAAAACGCAACAATGAACTATATCGTTTCGCAGATGGCCGACATCGAAAAAGGGCAGAAACTGGACGGTGTCTCAAAGATGCGATTTTATGAACAATACCAGCACTATACCGAGGATCTAAAAGGCAACACCTACATTCACGATGAATTCGAACGGCTGAAGAAGGAAGGCAAGTTATAGCGATAACCAAAGCACCGAAACGCACAGCAGACGACATTTTACGCATTCTCTCCTTTGTTTCTTTACCAATGATATCAGCCATATAGTACGGTGCTTTTGTGTTATATAGAGGGCTTTATGCCCTCTTTTTTTTATTTATCTGATATAATTGAGTAGGCTGATGAATACCATTCCCATCAGCCTTTTTTTATGCCTTAAAAGAAAGTGCGAAAAATTGCAAAAAAAAGTATTGACATTGTATCATATATGGTATACTATATAGACAGAAAGAGGTATGAAAGAATGACAAACAACATGAGCGTAAAAGACTTAAAAGATGTATTGATCGCAAGGCTTCCCAAGAAGTATCAGAGCAGGGTGAAGGAATTCTATTATGAAGAAGGGTTAATTGATGATTGTATGTATATGCTACATTTCACAAAGCCGTATGTCTTCTGCGAGTGTCCTTCCGTTCCTGTGAAGAATCTTACGGAAGCCATCAGTTTCACAAAGGAAGCATATGTCAACGAAAGGGCATACGAATGAAAACAACACAGGCACAGAAGGTATCACATCAGAACACTGGTTAAGTAAAAAAACAAGATGAGGCGATAACATCTAAAACACCATTCAAGAAAGAGGGGAAAGAAAAATGAACATTTTAGAGGAAATTGAATATATGATGGAACATTACGAAATGAGCGAAGAAGATGCGATTAAATGCTTGAGTATGGATGATGCAGACTATAATTCGGAAGAAGAGTGAAAATACCATTCAGGAAAGTGAGGAAAGACAGATGAATATTACAAACAAAAAGATTCAGGATCTAATCGACAAGTCAGGTGCTTACGAATTGGGTTTCAGAGTTCGGGAATACATCAACGATGAAGGTATGAACGAGTTGGATTGGGTCATCCGTGAATGCGAATGGGTGCTTGAAGATTACACGGAAGATACAGGCCACATCGCTCACGATGAATATCTGTGGGCGAAGAACCTTCTTCGCAAATCCAAGAACGGCACAAGGATCGTGTATAGCCTTGAAACATTCCAGCCGTTCGAGGAATACAGTCCTGAAAACATCGAGTTGGCAAAACGCACAGTTCAGGAAGTCAAAGACACAAAGAAATTGTTGAAACAATTGCAGAAGTTGAGAAAGGCGAACAATGGCTAAATACTACAAATACGGCGATGCCCAGTACAAGGCTACACAGAAGTATAGGGAGAAGAACATCAAAAGGGTGGTTCTTCTCCTGAACAGGAAGACGGATGCTGACATAATCGAATATGTGGAACAGATGGATAATGTGAACCGTGAGATAAAGCAGGTGATACGGAACGCAATGAAGGAGGAATGATGGAAGGCTATATCATCAGGATCACCGTCAACGGCAGGGCGACATTCGGTCTGCGAAGACTGGACAGAACGACAACAGGAATCGGATGTCACTACTTTGAAGGGATAGGTGGTGCAAGGGAATACGCAGAAAAGATAGGGCTGACCATTGTCGATGTAAAAGGCTTAAAGGATTCAAGGACTACAAGATAGTCCTTTTATCTTGCAAATACGAAACCATTCGCATATAATGAAGGAAAGAAAGGAGGGAATGCAACGAAAACACCGGAACAGATACGGAAGGAACTGGGGCTGTCGCAGACCAAATTCGCCGAACAGATAGGTTCATCATTGAGAACATATCAGGGCAGATTTGATGGCTCACAGACCAAATGGAACTTTAGCGAACTTATCGAAATCACAAAGCTGAATAATGGCGAAGTGAGAATCGATGTGGATGGCAAGACATATGAAGTCACCATCCGTGAGATCTAACAGATGAATGTCCACAAAAAAATCGCATAACATACACTATGCGACAAATCGCACAATAGAATATGGAAGGACATCATCCGGTAGATCTCGAAAGGGATCTATTTTTTATGAAAGGACAGATGATGAAAACAATCTTGATAGGGATATTACTTACATACTTGCTCATGATGGGATTCATAGGAATGATACTGTTCGAACTGCCTGACATCGTATGTCTCTATACAGGGATAATCCTTGGAATAATCGGTGGGGCGATAAGTATCAGGGGAATGGCCAACAGCATAGACTGGAGGAAAAATGACTGAATACATCGTGATGGACGGCGAACTGTTAGAGAAGCCTGACACGAACCAGCTGATGATTAGGGAATTGAGGGCGGTCGGTGTAGACCTTGCCGAATACGATGAACTGGAGGCACAGGCAGAGTATATCAAAGAGCAATTAGATCTGTGGGTGTTCAAGCATAGGGAAGCGATAAAGCAGACAATGATCGCAAACGGAGAGAAGACCATCAGGACGCAGAACAGGACTTACAGCATCGTTCCAGCAGGAATGAGCAAACGGCTGGACACGGCCAAAGCGAAGGAACATCTTGAGAGCGAAGGCATACTGGATGACTTTATGGTCTATACGGACAGGCCGGAACAGTTACGGATAACGAAGAGGAAATAGATATGTTTGGAGAAAAAGCAAAGGAAAACATCAGGGGTGTGGAATGTCCAGTGTGGCAGACACCTAAATACGAATTGAGCAGACAGAAGGCCATCGAGATCATTGACAGTGGCAAATACGACATAGCTGAAGGTGATTTTTGGATATTGATGAACAGTTATGCTAATGGTACAAAAGTCGCCTATACAGGCCTTATTTTGAGCCACAATGGATGCCTGAAAATCAATGACAAACTGGAAGACGGATTCAAGGCTGAACACCTGACAAGGGAATGGCTGAACGGAACACTTATCTATGAATATAACGATGGTGTTCTGTATGAAGTCGGAGAGGTCAATGAGAAAAACTGCAAGAACGAATATCCATATGCTATGGCCTTTAAAAGATGCTTCGACAGGGTGGTGCTGAAGAAGAGCAAACTGGCCTTCTCCGGAATCTATTCGGAAGTGGAAGCAGACGAATTCAGGGAAAGAATCACCGACAACGGAAACGAAGACAAGGCAAAGGAATTCGATCGGCTTTACACAGATGAAGAAAAACAGAGGATACTGAACGGATTCAAGATAAGTAGTGCCTTGGAAATGGATACTGAACAGCTGGACAAGTACATCAATTTCAAGAAGTATGGCAACAAAGTTAAGCAAGGCTAAAGAGATTTCGCCGAAGACAAGAAAGACCGTCCTTGAAAGACAGAAGGGAAGGTCAATCAGTGGTGTATATCTGATGCCGTATTCCACCGAATTCCATCATTTTATATATCGTTCAGGAAGTGGTGTCGGCTACGAATGGAATGTGGTGGCATTGACAAGCGAAGAGCATCGAGCCGTCCATGATCATCAGCCAATAAAGATATTCGGCAGGGAAAGGTATTCGGCAGATGAATTCGAGATCCTGATGCGTAACCATTTGAAAGAGAATTATACGAACTGGTCTGAAGACCTATGCAGATACCGGAAAGGATGGAACGAAGAGGACTATGAGGTCAAACGCAATAATCAAAGAAGGCCAAATCCTAAATACTTTCAACCTGAATGACGGTGTCTACCATATCGATATCAGACCGGTATCATCTGCGAGGTCTTACGAACAGATAAAGAAACTATGGGCAACGATAGATGACATCAGCCGTGAAGAATACGGAGACATCAGCCAGTCCAACAGCATCTATCTGAAGATCTTGCAGATGTCAGGTATTAGAACTGACAGGATACTGATTCCTGAAATCGCAGTGGATGACTTGAAGAAGAAGGCGAAAGCCTTGGAGATCGTATCGAGGGAGACCATCAACCATCAGCCATACGCACTGGTGAATGTCTGCTTCGCAGGAATAAGCGAAATGACAAAGGTAGAAGTATCATCAGTGATCGAGACGGCGATAAGGTGGGCGAGTGAATTGGGAATCGATACGGAACTGGAAAGGAATGAATAATGAGAATTACTGAAAAGCAGTTGAAAAAAATCTTAAACAGACAGAAGAAGACCGAAGAGATCCTGATGGAACTGAAGGCCATCGGTGTAGATGTAAATGACAGGACATGGAGGGGATTTGTCCGTCAGTTCAATGAAGAATTTGACAGGCACGATACCTATATCGCTTCTGATTCATACGGATACTATCTGACCACCAACAAAAAGAAGATAACCAAGACGGCCATGAACAAATTCAGGAACGGCCTGTCACAGATGCAGAACGCAAAGAAAGACCTTCAGGCACTGGCAGACAAGAATCAGCTATCGCTGATGGAAGAGGATGCTGACCTGTTCGACATGATGATGAAGATGGAGATCTAAATGGCAGAGCGAAGGATGTTTGCAAAGACCATAGTGGAATCCGATGCATTCATGTCCTTGAGCCTGAAGGCACAGAATCTTTATTTCCAGTTAGGAATGGAGGCTGACGATGATGGAATCCTGAACAATGCCCTGACTATTTGCAGAAGTTTGGGATTCCGAAAGGATGTTCTTGATGAATTGCTGTCTAAACGATTCCTGCTTGATTTGGGCGATGGAATCACCGTGATAAAGCACTGGCTTATCAACAACAGAATCCAAAAGGACAGGTACAAGGAATCGGTCTACAGGGAGAAGATGCAGAAGCTGTCCATCAAGTGTGACAGGTCGTATACAGATACGGACACAAAATGTACACAAAATGGACAACAGATGGATACACAGGTAAGTATAGGTAAGGATAGTATAGGTAAGGATAATGATGACGATATACTACAGATTAACGCACGGCTCTTGGAAAGTGGTGTAAACAGAGACCTTATCGATCAGGCTATGCATTATTCCTTGAAATATGACGATGTGGACAAGAATCTATATCTGAAGATAATCGATGTGCTTGAGAATGACGACATCAACGACAAGGGTGCATATATTTACAGGATGGTGACGAATGAATCGAACAGAGAAATATATTCTTGACAGGGCATTGATAGAACTGGAGAATGCCGTACACGAACTGACATCATACGCAAGGGAACGGCAATTTATCGATATGTTCGATGATCCTGTGAAACAAATTGAATCATTTTTTTACACAAGGAGCAATTATGACAAAAGAAGAACTGACTGAATTCAGGAGGCTTCAATGGGATGTACAAGACCTTAAAAAGCGATTCGAGTGGCATAACGAGGAACGCAAGGAACTGATGCAGGAAAAGAAAGAACTGCTGAAAAGAATCAGGGAGACAGAGAAGAAGTATGACAGAAGTCCAAAGAAAAAGAATAAATGACTATTTCTGTGCCGATAATCTGCTGAAATTCAAGGATGGTGTGAAGACCTGCATCAAGATACTGGAATCCCACAACATCCGGATATCAAATGATGAAATGGATGAAATCTGCAAACTATTTGAAGACCAGTGTTATTTAGGTAGTAATAACTGGCTTGGAGCGAAGGAGGTCAAGGAATGAGAACTATTGAAAATATCGCAAAAAATGTCTTTTGGATAAGTCTTGTGATGTTCTTTACGAGCATACTCACTTTAATGATTGTGACATATTTGGAGAGACCATAATGAAAGCAATTTTGATGGTTGATGAAATGCCTGAAGAGTGCATAGATTGTCCTTGCTATCTCCATAGCGAAGAAGATTTTAATGAAGACTGTAAGGCGATGTTAAGACCACTGACAAATAACTTGCGACCTGATTGGTGTCCATTAAAGCCTATGTCTGATGAAGCCTACAAAGTGCTTATGGAATACTTTGAAGCGATGGAAAAGGCGAAATCAATCAAGGTAAGAGTAGTGAGGAATATAGAAAATGGCTAAAGCAATATTAGTGATTGATATGCCTACAGAGTGCATTGAATGTCCATTGTTTGATTGGATTGAGCCAAACGATGATAGCGATGATGGTTGTTGCAAGTGGGAAAAAACATTCAATACATTTGACAGAAGTCTTGTTAAATGCAACGAAAAGCCATCTTGGTGTCCATTGAAGTCAATAAGATGGGAAGCATACGATAAGCAGTTTGATATCTCGTTTGTCGCATTCAAAGGAGAAGTAAATGAAAGTAATGATGAACATTGACGGTGTCCAGTATAGCGACAATCTTGTCATATCCTACAAGGTATTCGACAGGAGAGGGAACAAGATTCTTACAAGAGGATGCACCAGTCCGAAGCCTCTTCCTGAATGTACCTGTGACATCTGTAAACACTATGACGGTGTGTTCTGTCTTTACGATCAGGACAATCCGTTCAAGGTCGTAAACAAGTATGGCATATGCCCATACGAAGAAGAAATAGAAAGGGAACTGAAATGATAATACAGGTGCTGATTTACATCATAATGATCGGATTCCTGTTGAGCATTTTGAAAGGAACGAAAAATAACAGATGGTAACGAATGTGTTCGGTGCGATCTTCGGTGTGTGTTTCCTGATTTTAGGGGCATTGATTTGGATTGTGGCCTTACTGATTGTATTGGTAGGAGCAATCGGCATCCTGCGTATTGTAGTGGACAATGTCTTCGAGACCAACAGCATCGAGATTGCCAAAAGACTGAGGATGAGAGGACTGCTGGAAAAGGAGAAGAAGGGTGATTGAAGCCAAGACTTTATTTACAGACTGGCATGAAATTACGGAAGAACAGGCCATAGACTATGCTCTGCATCTGTTTATGAGATCAAATTGTGATGACAGGGTAGGCCTTGTAAATAAGAGAATTAGAGGCATCAAATTCACTACGGAAGAACTGTATGCAAGAGCTGACAGAAGAAGAAAGAAGAACATTGAATCAATTAGCGAGGGAATCACTAATATTAAAAATTCTTAAAGATGTTGCATTTGATATGAATGCCTGCAAATTGGAAGGATGGAATCATATGGAACTTCCGATAAGAATTAGGGATGAGATGAACGCAATAATAGAGAGGAGAGGGCATGTTTCTAAACAAGAGTAGGAATGGCTTTACTTGGTATGCGCACATTAAAAGCACAGATCAAGGCGGAAACGAGTTACAACATTATTTGAATTTCCGGTTCAAAAAGGGCTGTGAACCGAAGGCTCAAGACCTGAATGCTCATGGATCATATGAAGGTGAACTGATATTCCATGATGCAAACGGAAGACAGAGGAAGGTGTTTCCAGTCGTAAATGAATACAATGGACTGAAGAGCATTGAATTCATATTGATGGATGACGGTTCAAAGCCTGTAGATCTTGGCTTTACGCAAGACGATGTCGGTTCGATATTTGGGCAGGAAAACACCGATGTTCAGCCTGAAGACCTGCCATTCTACTGATATGGGAATGCATCAACATCCGAGGCCGACAAATCTCTACGGTGTCTATGACGGAGACACACTGGTGTTTGAAGGGAATGTGCATCAGGTCGCAAGACATTTCGGCACGACCACCAATACGATCTATTCAGGATGTAAGAATTGCAGGAAATTCTTCCGTAAATACGACATCAGAGTAATTGGCACATACAATTATGAGAACGACAAAATGATTCCAGTCCATCTGTCGAAAGAGGAAGAGAAGGAACACTATTATTTCGAACATCTTCGGCAGTACGGAAACACGGTGGTGAGGACTGAAGACAATCCGAAAACCATAATCAAATGGCTTGATGAGAAGGGATTCAGGTGCGACATGAAGTCATATGTGCATACTGTGGGCGATGAGATCTTGATGGAAGGCCGATGCGAACTGCGAAAAGGCAGTAAGATGAA
>Ga0310690_10003255_pt1 | contig 24722 bp, 26 predicted proteins | sample AusTroGonzalo_MG_2_FD_207661 | JGI IMG/M metagenome (GOLD analysis project Ga0310690, IMG submission 207661) | Bovine rumen microbial communities from tropical cattle in Woodstock, Queensland, Australia - Gonzalo_04 (v2) (version 2) | ecosystem: Host-associated > Mammals > Digestive system >... | reverse complement strand
ACCTACTACCTTCATGAACCTGAGCGGCAATGCCGTTCGCTACTGGATGAACAAGGAGAACATCCAGCCCGAGAACCTTCTGGTAGTGGCCGATGACCTTGCCCTACCCCTTGGCAAGATCCGTCTGCGCAAGCAAGGCAGTGGCGGCGGTCACAACGGCATAGGCAACATAATCCAGGTGCTCTGCTCCGAGCAGTTCGCCCGCCTGCGCTTTGGTATAGGCAACGATTTCCCCATGGGTGCGCAGATAAAGTTCGTTCTGGACCCGTTCAGCGACGATGAGCGCAAGATCCTGGAGGAGCGCCTTCCCGTAGCCGTCGAGGCTGTCAGGAACTTCTGCCTGGCAGGCATTGACGACACCATGTGCAAATTCAACAACAAGTAATCTCTTATGGCTGAAGCTAGGATCGACAAGTGGCTCTGGTCTGTCCGCATTTTCAAAACCCGCACAATTGCATCGGAAGCATGCAAAAAGGGCAGAATCTCAGTGAACGACGTCCAGGTGAAACCATCCAAGTTGGTACACGAGGGCGATATCGTCCAGGTCCGCAAGCCGCCTGTCACCTATTCATTCCGCGTGCTTCAGTGCATAGAGAACCGCGTTGGCGCAAAACTCGTCCCTGAGATGATGCAGAACATCACTCCTCAGGACCAGTATGACCTGCTCGAGATGAACCGCATAGGCGGATTCGTCAAGCGCGCCGCCGGTCTGGGCCGTCCCACCAAGAAGGACCGCCGCGACATGGAGGACTTCCTCTCGGACTCAGAATTTGAACTACCCGACGAATTTGATTTCGATGAATAAAAAAAGCGAGCAATTGGACCTCAATTGCTCGCTTTTTTATCTGCAGACTGCACGCATTATTCCGTCCCACCATCTGGCGGGCAGGATTGTGTGGAAGAACACTATCAGCCCCGAACCTGCACCCAGGCGGTAACGCACTTTTGGACAGCGTGAATTTGCCGCACGGGCAATAGCCTTAGCCACTCTTGTCGGATTGCTCAAGAAATTGGATGTATAACCGATTCTTAGCAGACGCGCCATTTTAAGGCCCGATTTCTCATATGCAGTATCTTTTGATGAGGCCTCAAGATTATCGGCTGCGATTATTCCCCAATCAGTTTTTATTCCACCCGGCTCAATCAGGCAGACCTTGATTCCAAAAGGTTTGACTTCAATACGGAGGGCATCACTTAGTGCCTCGACTGAGTATTTGGAAACGTTATACCAGCCGCCGAACGGAATGACAGCCTTGCCTGCAACCGATGAGGTGTTTATGATTCGGCCCGATTTCTGAGAACGCATATGCGGCAGAACCAACTGTGTGAGACGCGCCAATCCAAAGACGTTTACCTCTAGTTGACGCTTGGCCTCGGCAATAGTAACGTTCTCAATAGCACCCATATAGCCATAGCCTGCATTGTTTACCAGAACGTCGATTCGGCCCTCGGCATCAATGATCGTTTGAACGCCATCGACCATTGACTGCTCATCGGTCACGTCCATCTTGATAGGTATGATGCCCTTGTCGCGTAGCTTTTCAAGCAACTCAACCCTACGGGCCGCACCATAAACTTTGTGTCCCTGACCGGCCAGTATCAGCGCTGCTTCATAACCGATTCCGCTGCTGGCTCCGGTTATCAATATTACCTTTTTCTGTTTAGTCATGCGCCGAGTAATGGTTACCAGTCGCGTTTTCCCACTAATTCAATAATCTTTACGACAGTCATCATGGCTTTCTCCATGCTTTGGACGGGAACCCACTCGTAGCGGCCGTGGAAATTCATGCCGCCGGCAAAGAGGTTCGGGCAAGGCAGGCCCTTGAATGATAGCTGCGCGCCGTCTGTGCCGCCGCGGATAGGCACCTTGACGGGATTGACGCCTGCCAGCTTCATGGCATCGCAGGCAATGTCAACCACGAACGGAACCTTGTCTATCTGCTCCTTCATGTTATAATACTGGTCGCTGACCTCGGCTACGACGGTGCCCTTGCCGTATTTGGCATTCATCTTGTCTGCTACAGACTTGGCAAACTCCTTGCGGGCCTCAAACTTGGCACGGTCATGGTCACGGATGATGAATACGGCCGATGCATGATCAACCTCACCATTCAGGCCTACCAGGTGATAGAAGCCCTCATAGCCCTCAGTGGTGCCGGGAGTCTCGTTTGAGGGGAACATCTGTATGAGTTCGGCAGCCAGGAGCGATGCATTGACCATCTTGCCCTTGGCGTAACCCGGATGTACCTCCAGGCCCTGTATCTTGAAAACGGCCTTGGCGGCATTGAAGTTCTCATACTCCATCTCTCCTACCTCACCGCCGTCGACGGTGTAGCCGAACTCGCAGCCAAAACGCTCTACGTCAAAGTGTGCTGCGCCCATGCCTATCTCCTCATCGGGGTTGAAACCTACGCGGACCTTGCCGTGCTTTATCTCAGGATGCTGCTGCAGGTACTCTACAGCCGTGATTATCTCTGCGATACCGGCTTTGTCATCGGCTCCGAGAAGGGTCGTACCATCGGTCACAATCAGGTCCTCGCCCTTATGAGCCAGAAGCTCGGGGAACAGACTGGGAGAAAGAACTATGTTCTGTTCTTTGTTGAGGACGATGTCACCGCCGTCATAATTATTTACAATGCGGGGCTTTACATCCTTGCCGCTCATTGAGGGGCTGGTATCCATGTGGGAGATGAAACCAATGGTGGGAATCTTCTTGTCCGTATTGGCGGGAAGCGATGCATAGACGTATCCCATATCATCCATATACACTTCTTCAAGTCCCATACTCTCCAGCTCAGCCTTAAGCAGGCGTGCCAGATTCATCTGTTTGGCGGTACTGGGTACGGTTTCCGAGTTCTCATCGGACTGCGTATCAACGGCTGTATAGCCTAAAAATCTCTTTATCAGATCCATATCGTTACGTTTATTTCTGTTATTTCTGTCTTACCGCAAACTTACAAAATAATTTAACTATATTTGCCTAATCGTATATTGATTACATAAACCTTTATAAATAAATGATTATGAGAATTAAGCATCTACTGATTATGGCTGCAGCAGCCATGTTCGCTATTGCAGCTTGTGAAGATCCCGAACCCATTAACGGAAATGATCCTGCCAATAACGGTAAAGACACGACCGCTACAAACAACGGAAGAGACCCCTTCAGACCCGGTAGAGACACGACCAAAGTAACCACCAATTACTGGTATGGTCAAAACATGGCCCTCAGGGGAATAAAGAGCATCGTTCAGGAAGACTACACTGAGGAATATGATTCCTTTGGCCGTCTTATCTCCACTTCATCATCGAACGGCGAGACCTCCTATACATACAACCTCTTTGGTCTGCTGACTAAGGTTACCACGACTGAAATGAATTGGGACAGTACGACCATTACATATTCCGAGACCTTGGAATACGGCAACACCGGCAAGTTCTGCCCCGTACCCATGGGTCCTGGTAACGTATTCCATATCTATTATCAGGGACTGGCACCAGGCCTTTCAAAGATTACTTTTGAAAACCACCCGAACAACGGAGATGTTGTTATGGAGTATAAGTTCCAGGGCGACACTCTGCTGGTCATCACCACCACTGGCGGAACCATGTTGGATTCTCTGGGTAATAAAGTTCCAGGTGAGTGGGATGATATTGAGATTGAATATGCGGGCGCATATCCCTACCGTTTAGCCAATGAGCACGAGTTTATCGGCCCCATCACATATCAGGAGAACGGTATGTTTGACACTTACATAGAGGGGTTCTTCAGCTGGGATCCCAACTATCCGGGTTTTGTGACTCAGAAAACCACCCGTACCGTAAGCAAGAGCCGTCAGGATATAATGCTCGTTGAAAAGGAAGTGATAGAGTCGTACAACGATGGCGAGCCCGCCCCATGGAATATACAGACTCGCACCTATACCTATAACGAGCATGGTGACGAAATAAGTTCAGTGGAAACCAACGATGGTGATAACGGAGAAGACTACCTTTGGACTTATGAGTACGAGTATGACGCTAAGGGTAACTGGACAAAGGTGACAACGACATTTGTCAGAACCAGACCCGAAGACCCAGACAACTCCACACTTCAGACTTACGCCCAGGAGCGCACAATCGAATATTATTGATTTACGCTAACGGACATACATAAAACAGAGAAGGCCACCGCAGAGGTGGCCTTCTTGTATGAGGTGGGTAAGCGATCTGCATCGCGCCGCTACAACCGACGTACCTTTGCTGCCGTCAAGCCCTGGAGGGTTGGAAGGGAGCTGGCCGTGTAGGACTTACCCGGCACGAAATTACTGCTTTTATTTGAAAGCACAATCAGCTATCAAAAGAAATCACTAAATTTGCGTGTTATATGATGAATATGGAGGAGCAGGAAGGCAATACCGTTATCAGAATCAACCTGTTGCAGACGGCAATGACGCTTGGTACATATCTGGGATTGTACATGATTCTGGTTTATGTTTTCACGGCACTGTCTATCAAGTATATGGCCCTGTCTCTGGTTTCACTGCCACTTATGCTTGGCGTTCCGGTTGTGGCGTTCTTCCTCATCAAGAAGTTCCGTGACGAGAACTGCAAGCCGTTCTTTCCGTTCCCGGTTTCATGGATGCTTACCATCCTGATGTTCCTGTTCGCAACGGCGCTGTCATGCATGGCGGCATACCTGTATCTGCGTTTCATTGACAACGGCGCTTTCTCAGCCATCATGATGGAACGTCTCAATGCGTACGTGCAGGCATCGGACCTAATGGCTCAGAATATGACGGATGCAGCGCAGATTGAGCAATACAACCAGACCATGGAGCAGTTCAAACAGTACTTTACATGGCTCTGTTCACAGCCTGCGGACCAATTGACCAAGCAACTCCTGCAGTCAGCACTGGTTTGGAGCAACCTGCTGTCGCTCATCATAGGCATCATAGCTTCTAAAAAGATCAGAATAAACAAGTAATATGGACCTTTCTATCATCGTACCGCTCTTTAATGAGGAGGAGTCAATCCCTGAACTCTTTGCGTGGATTGGCCGCGTAATGGACCAGAACAAGTTCAGTTATGAGGTGATTTTTGTAGATGACGGCAGCACTGACGGCTCCTGGAAGATAATTGAAGGACTTAAGGCCGATAATCCCGACATCGTGAAGGGCATAAAGTTCCGCCGCAACTACGGCAAGTCCCCCGCCCTGTTCTGCGGTTTTGACATGGCTCAGGGTGATATCGTGGTCACCATGGATGCCGATCTTCAGGACAGCCCTGAGGAGGTACCCGAGATGGTACGTATGATCCGCGAGGACGGCTACGACCTGGTATCGGGCTGGAAGAAAAAGCGTTATGACGGAAAGCTGAGCAAGAATATACCCTCCAAGATATACAACTGGACCGCACGCAGGGTTACGGGCATAAAGCTGCACGACATGAACTGCGGTCTTAAGGCATACCGCCGCGAGGTTGTCAAGAACATCGAGGTTTACGGCGAGATGCACCGCTACATCCCGTTCCTGGCCAAGAACGCAGGATTCGGAAAGATTGGTGAGAAAGTTGTTCATCATCAGGCACGCAAGTACGGCAAGACCAAATTCGGTCTGGACCGATTCGTGAACGGTTATCTGGACCTGATGAGCTTATGGTTCCTGAACAGGTTCGGCAAGCAGCCCATGCATTTCTTCGGCCTTTGGGGATCTGTAATGTTCGTGCTCTGCTTCATTGCCATAATCGTGATAGGCGTGAACAAGCTGGTTTGCCTGGCTAACGGCGTTCCTGCCCGTCTTGTCACGGACAGCCCCTACTTCTACATAGCTCTGACCGGTATGATCATGGGCACGCTTATGTTCCTGGTTGGGTTCCTGGCCGAGATGATAAGCCGCAGCTCACAGAACCGCAACGACTATAAGATTGAGAAAGAGATAAAGTAATCCCCCGATGACAATCTTAGATCTGATACTCCTGTCCGTGGCGCTTGCAATGGACTGCTTTACGGTGTCCATCACCAGCGGTCTGATACAGCGCCGTCTGGTCGTAAAGACCATGCTTGTGACAGCACTCATGTTCGGCCTTTTCCAGGCGCTGATGCCCATGATAGGCTGGCTGGGAATAAGCTCGTTCAGCGGTGTTCTGGAGCGTTGGGACCATTGGATTGCTTTCGGTTTGCTGGCATTCCTGGGCGGCCGCATGATCCTGAGCGGACTCAAGACTGATGAAGAGGAGAAGACTTTTGACCCCGCAAAGTTCTCCACCACCCTGACAATGGCTGTTGCGACCAGCATCGATGCCCTGGCGGTGGGTCTGTCATTCGGCGTTTCAGGTTACGATACGTTTGCAAGCATTCTGCTGCCTATAATTATCATCGGCATAGGCTCCTTCCTGTTCTCAGTTGCAGGATTCATGATTGGCGCGTTTGCAGGCAAGCGAATCAATTTCCCGGTGGAGATTATCGGAGGCATAATTCTGATTGGCATTGGAGTGAAAATCCTTATTGAACATCTCGCAGCATGAAGAAGTGGCACTATCCGTTCCTGGCGTTTCTGATTATAGGTACAATCATTATCCTGTCTCAGAGCAAGCCAGCCAAACCTGAGTTCCGAAAGGCGCAGGGTCTGGTGTTCGGTACCAGCTACAACATCACATACTTCTACAACGCTGACCTCCAGCCCGATATAGAACACACTCTGGCACTGGTTGACAGTGCACTATCGATGTTCAATCCGGAGTCGACGATATCGGCCGTAAACCGTTCGGAGAGCATTCTTGTGGCCGATACCATGTTCCTCAAGGTGTTCCGTCGCGCGATGGAGATTTCACGCATGACTAATGGCGCGTTCGATATCACAGTAGCCCCGGCCGTCAATGCTTGGGGATTCGGGTTCAAGCATGCCGAGAACGTGAGCCAGGCAACCGTTGACAGCCTTAAGGAGATTACGGGGTATTGGAAAATCCATGAGCAGGACGGTCTGATAACCAAGGATGATCCGCGCATCATGCTGGACTGCAGCGCCATAGCAAAAGGATTCGGCAGCGACATGGTGGCTCAGATGCTCTCCACAAAAGGCATCAATGACTATATGGTTGAGATTGGCGGCGAGATTGTGCTGAGCGGCCACAACCCCAAGGGCAAAGACTGGAACATAGGCATAAGCAAGCCCGTCGATGACTCGCTCTCAATGAACAATGAACTGCAGACCGTGATTCCCATTACGGATATTGCGATGGCCACATCTGGCAACTACCGCAACTTCTACGTCAAGGACGGCCGCAAATACGCCCACACCATCGACCCACACACCTGCATGCCGGTCAGCCACAGCCTGCTCTCCGCAACTGTGTTTGCTGCTGACTGCGCCACTGCCGATGCTCTGGCCACCTCAATGATGGTAATGGGCCTGGACAGCGCCCAAGCCCTCATCGCCCGCCATCCGGAAATTAACGCTTATTTCATCTACCAGGGTGAGGAAGGTACTCTCAGCACAATAGGGACGGTTCTATCTGTGCCCTAAACGAAGGGCACAGATAGAACCGTCCCTATTGTGCCCCATGCTCGCTTGGAATCAGTAGTTCTCCTTGTGAACCTCGAAGTAGGCCTGCGGATGCTGGCAGACGGGGCAAATCTGAGGAGCCTTGGTGCCCACTACGATATGACCGCAGTTACGGCACTCCCAAACCTTAACTTCCGATTTCTCAAATACCTTTGCGGTCTCAACGTTCTTAAGCAATGCGCGGTAACGCTCCTCATGGGTCTTCTCAATAGCGGCAACCATACGGAAACGGGCAGCCAGGACGGGGAATCCCTCCTGCTCGGCAGTCTTGGCAAAGCCCTCGTACATATCGGTCCACTCATAATTCTCACCGTCGGCGGCTGCGCCCAGGTTCTGAGCGGTATCACCTATGCCCTCCAGCTCCTTGAACCAGAGCTTGGCGTGCTCCTTCTCATTGTTGGCTGTCTCCTCAAAGATTGCAGCTATCTGCTCAAAGCCCTCTTTCTTGGCCTTCGATGCAAAATAGGTGTACTTGTTACGTGCCATTGACTCTCCGGCAAATGCTGCCTCCAGATTCTTCTCAGTCTGGGTTCCTGCGTACTTGTTACTCATAATCATATCATTTATAAGGTTAATAATGTGTCAAAGATGCTGATGGCGCGCTCCACGTCGGGTACGTCAGATATCAGGAGGCTGCGCTTGGTGCCCTCTTCGCGAAGGCGGCATGTCATAGGATTCTGGGCTGCGTATGCCAGGATAGCACCGAACGCCTCGCTCTCGTAGTAGGGGCTATCGGGGTTGGCCACAAAGAACAAGCTCATGCGGCCGGCCTTGAGGAATATGCGCTCTATGCCCAACTCGCGGCCCATGCGGCGCAGGGTAACAAGGCGGATAAGCTCAAGAGCCTGCTTGGGAATCTGGCCGAAACGGTCCTGCAGGCGGTCGCGGAAACGCTGGATATCCTGTTCGCGCTCCATGCTGTCAAGCTCGCGGTACAGGAGGATGCGCTCGCTGCCATCAGGCACGAATGAATCGGGGAAGCACAGATCAAGGTCGGTCTCAACGGTGCACTCATCGACATAACGCGATGCATCCAACTGAGTCGTACCGGCACTACCCTGCTCTTTCTCCTGCTCCTTGAACAGATCCTGGAACTCATCATTCTTAAGCTCGCGAACAGCCTCCTTGAGTATCTTCTGATACGTTTCGTAACCCAGGTCGGCAATGAATCCGCTCTGCTCGGCACCCAGCAGGTTACCGGCACCACGTATGTCAAGGTCCTGCAGTGCCAGCTGTATGCCGCTGCCCAGCTCGCTGAAACTCTCAATGGCCTGCAGACGGCGGCGTGATTCATCAGAGAGTGCCGCTAGAGGCGGAGCCAGAAGATAGCAGAAGGCCTTGCGGTTGCTTCGGCCCACGCGTCCACGCATCTGGTGCAGGTCGCTCAGGCCAAAGTTCTGGGCCTGGTTCACGATTATGGTGTTAGCGTTGGGTATGTCTATTCCGTTCTCAATGATGGATGTGGCCACCAGCACATCATAATCATAGTTGATGAACCCGGTCAGTATCTTTTCAAGCTCATCAGGGTCCATCTGTCCATGGCCGATGGCCACGCGGGCATCGGGCACCTCACGCTGTACCGTAGCGGCCAGGTCAGGCAGGGACGATATGCGGTTGCTTACAATGAAGAGCTGTCCGTTGCGGCTCATCTCATAGTTCACGGCCTCGCGGATGATGTCGGGGCTGAACACATGAACCTCGGTCTGGATGGGATAACGGTTTGGCGGCGGAGTCTGGATGACGGAGAGGTCACGCGCTCCCATGAGCGAGAACTGAAGCGTACGCGGTATAGGTGTGGCGGTCATGGTGAGCACATCCACGTTGGCACGCAACTGTTTGAGCTTCTCCTTTACAGATACGCCGAATTTCTGCTCCTCATCGATGATGAGCAGGCCCAGGTCCTTGAACTTGACCTGCTTGCCTATCAACTTATGTGTTCCGATTATGATGTCAATCTTGCCCGATTTAAGGTCCTCAAGTATGGCGGTAACCTGTGCTGCACTGCGGGCACGCGACAGATACTCTACCCTGCACGGGAAGTCCTTCAGGCGGTCACGGAATGTCTGATAGTGCTGGAAAGCAAGGATGGTGGTAGGTACCAGAACTGCCACCTGCTTGTTATCGGCCACGGCCTTGAAGGCAGCACGGATGGCAACCTCGGTCTTTCCGAATCCAACGTCTCCGCAGATGAGGCGGTCCATGGGGCGGCTGCTCTCCATATCCATCTTGACATCCTGCGTAGCCTTGAGCTGGTCTGGCGTATCCTCATACATGAAGCTGGCCTCAAGCTCGTTTTGCAGGTAACTGTCCGGACTGTAGGCGAATCCCTTCTCCTCCAGACGCTTGGCATACAGCTTGATAAGGTCACGTGCAATGTCCTTGATTTTGCCCTTGGTGCGCTCCTTGAGGTTCTCCCATGCACCTGTGCCAAGCTTGTTTATATGCGGTTCCTCACCCTCCTTGCCCTTGTACTTGGATACCTTGTGCAGAGCGTGGATGGATACGAACACCACGTCATCATTCTTGTAGATGATCTTTATCTTCTCCTGATAACCGCCTCCCTGAGGCACTCGTACCAGTCCGCCGAACTTGCCCACGCCGTGGTCCATATGCACCACGTAATCACCAATCTGGAACTCCTGCAGCTCCTTCAAAGTAAGAGCAACCTTACCGTTGCGGGCGCGCTCGCTGCGCAGGTTGTACTTGTGGTAGCGGTCAAATATCTGATGATCGGTGAAGAAGCAGCTCTTGAGCAGTCCGTCAGCGAATCCCTCATGAAGGGTTTTGCCTATGGTGGTGAACTGTATGTTCTCGCCACGCTCGGTGAAGATGTCGTGCAGACGGTCTCCCTGCTTGACGTTATCTGTCAGAATATAAATGCTGTAGCCCTTGACTATATAATCAGTCAAGGTCTGCGACACCAGGTCAAAATTCTTGTGGAACAGCGGCTGCGGGGTGGTATCGAAAGTGATTATGGCCGATGCCACACCGGTGGGTTTGGTGCCGAACTCCACCACGCGGTATTCGGTCGTCTTGCGCAGGAAATCCTCTGCCGTGAGCAGTGACGGCGTGGGTGTCATCTCCACTTCCGCGTTGGCCGATGCCTCTGCCATTCGCATGCGGGCGGCCAGGCTCTCGTTATCGGCCACCTCATTAGCGACCTGTGTCATGCGGTCAGCGGTGAGCAGCAGGTCACGCACAGCCATCACGGTATCCTGCGGCAGGAAATCCATGAGTGACACCTGTGCGCCCTCAACCTTGTCCATATCGGGCACGATGACCACACTATCCTTCTTATCTGTGGAGAGCTGAGTATCAACCGAGAACTGGCGGATGCTGTCTATGTCATCGCCAAAGAAATCAAGTCTGTATGGGTATTCCGATGAGAACGAGAAAACATCCAGGATACTGCCGCGCAAGGCAAACTGGCCGGGCTCATAGACGTAATCCACATGGTTGAAACCAAGCTCAAGCAGCAGGTTCTGCAGTTCCTCGCGGTCCAGGCTCTCGCCCGTATGCACCTGTATGGACTTGTCCTCAAGGCTGGTTTTGGAGACCACCTTCTCGGCCAGCGCATCGGCCGAAGTCACAACTACAAGAGTCGGTGCATCGGGCACAATGGTGGTAAGGCGGCTCAGCACCTCGGTACGCAGTATCTCGCTGGCATCGTCCTTCTGGCCGTACTTGGCGGCGCGGCGGTAGGCTGACGGGAAATAGAGGACCTGTTCATCGCCCATGGTCTGAACCATGTCGTGATAGAAATAGGCGGCCTCTTCCTGGTCGTTGAGTATCACCAACAGGCAGGGCTTACCACCCTTCTGGGCCAGCGCAGAGAACAGCAGCGGAGCCGATGACGCACGGAGACCATGCAGAAAAACGTTTCCTCCGCGTTTTCCTGCAAGTTCCTTCATCAAAGCCTTGGTCTGTGCCAAGCCCCCGTAAAGGCCACTCAAATCAGATAATGTCATCTCCAATCTGACCGGTTTTCAAGACACCGCAAAAATACACAAAAAAACACTATATTTGCATACTCAAATACTGACCTGATGAAAAAGAGCGACAGCATAGTAATAATCCCCACTTATAACGAGAAGGAGAACATAGAGAACATCATCCGTGCCGTCATGGCGCTTGAGGATAATTTCAACATCCTGATAATCGATGACGGCTCTCCTGACGGCACTGCAGCCATCGTTAAAGGCCTTATGGAGACCGATTTCAAGGACCGTCTCTTCATAGTGGAGCGTTCCGGAAAGCTGGGTCTGGGAACCGCATACATAACCGGTTTCAAGTGGTGCATAGAGCGCGGCTACGACTACATCTTTGAGATGGATGCCGATTTCTCACATGCTCCCGCTGACCTGCCCCGCCTGCTCAATGCATGCCGCAATGAGGGTTATGACGTTGCCATCGGCTCACGTTACGTAAGCGGCGTGAACGTGGTCAACTGGCCTATGGGACGCGTGCTCATGTCATACTTTGCATCCAAGTACGTGCATTTAATCACCGGTCTGCCAGTACACGATACCACAGCCGGATTCAAGTGCTACCGCCGCGAGGTTTTGGAAACAATTGAGCTGGACAAGATACACTTCAAGGGTTACGCCTTCCAGATTGAGATGAAGTTTACCGCCTACAAGTGCGGATTCAAGATCAAGGAGGTGCCCGTAATATTCGTAAACCGCGAACTTGGTACATCAAAGATGAGCGGAGGCATATTCAGCGAGGCTCTGTTCGGCGTAATCCGCCTCAAGATCTCCAGCTGGTTCCGCAAATATCCCCAAAAGAAAACAGCCTGACGCATCATGGGCAGGACGCTTATCAAAGACGCTATGGTAGTCAACGAGGGGCAGGTGCAGCGCGCATCGGTCCTGATTGAGAACGACACCATAGCCGGAATCTTTACGTCCGATACCCCTAAGGCCGATACCGTCATAGACGCCGCAGGAAAATGGCTTCTGCCGGGCGTGATCGATGACCACGTACATTTCCGCGATCCCGGTCTGACACATAAGGCCGATATGCACACCGAGAGCCTTGCAGCCGCTGCAGGCGGTGTGACCACCATATTCGACATGCCCAACTGCGTACCACAGACAGTGACACTTGAGGCTCTGGACGACAAGTTCCGTCACGCTGCAGAGACCTGTCTGGTCAACCACAGTTTCTATCTGGGCGCCACCCACACCAACCTGGACCAGATTGAGAAGATTGACCCTTCAAAAGTCTGCGGAATAAAACTCTTTATGGGTTCCAGCACCGGCGGAATGCTCCTGGACGATGCCGCATCGCTCAAGGCGCTGTTCCAGGCTGCCATAGTCCCCGTAGCAGTGCACTGTGAGGAGACATCAATCATAAACGCAAACATGGAGCGCTTCACCAGCCAATACGGCAGTGAGCCTCCCGTAAAATACCACCCGCTCATACGCAGCGAGGAGGCTTGCTACGCATCGACCTCAAAAGCGCTTGAAGTGGCTGCAGGAACCGACGTACACCTGCACATCCTGCACCTCACTACCGCCCATGAGCTCAACCTCTTCCATGGCGGCCCGCTGCAGAGCAAGCAGTTCACGGCTGAGGCCTGCCCTGCACACTTGTGGTTCACCGATGCCGATTACGATCACAAGGGTACGCTCATAAAATGCAATCCCGCCATCAAGACTGCCGCTGACCGCCAGGCCCTGCGTCTAGCCCTCACAGATGGCCGCATTGACGTGATAGGCACTGACCACGCCCCGCACCTGCTCTCCGAGAAGCAGGGAGGTTGCAAGAGCGCCGCATCAGGGATGCCCGTGCTGCCCTACTCGCTTCCCTCAATGCTGGAACTGGCATCGGCCGGCGTAATGCAGATGACTGATGTGGTTAGGCTCATGTGCCACAACCCCGCACAGATATTCAGCATAAAGGACCGCGGATACATACGCCAGGGCTACAAGGCTGACCTGACGCTGATTTCTCGCAGCGAACAGGGCTACAAGGTTTCCAATGCCGATGTGCCCAACAGATGCGGCTGGACACCGTTTGAAGGCGAACAGTTCCACTGGAAGGTCTGCACAACCTGGGTAAACGGCCACGCGGTCTATAACGAAGGCAAATTTGACACGACTATAAAAGGACAACCCGTAGAATTCAACAGATTATGATCAGAGCACTATACCTTATCTACCAGATTTTCATTGCGCTGCCCATTATGATTGCAGTAACCATAATCGTGGCGCTGGCAACAATGATAGGTTCAATATTCGACCACCGTTTCTGGGGCTACTGGCCCGGAATGATCTGGGGCAGGCTGTTCTACCTGCTGTTCTTTATCCCGCTTAAGGTTGACGGAAAGGAGAACATCAAGAAAGGCCAGTCTTACGTAATTGCCCCCAACCATCAGAGTTACTGGGACGCATTCCTGATATACGGATACATAGGCATCAAGTTCAAATGGATGATGAAAAAGGAGCTTGGCCGCATCCCGTTCGTAGGCTGGGCATGCTATATGGCCGGTTGCATATTCATTGACCGCAGTTCCAGGAACAGCGCCAAAGAGAGCATACGCAAGGCCGAATCCAAGCTCAAGGATGGAATGTCGGTGGTTATATTCCCCGAGGGTACCCGCTCCTATGACGGCCAAATGGGCAAATTCAAGCGCGGTGCATTCCTGATTTCCGAGGAACTGGGACTCCCCATACTGCCCGTAACGATTGACGGCAACTACGACGTGATGTCACGTAAGGCATGGAACGTAACCTGGCATCCGGTACACATGACCATCCATGAGCCGGTATGGCCGAAATCGACCAAGGACATGACCGAGGCCGAAGTCAAGGAAATAATGAATGAAACCTCCGAGAAGGTTTACAACACAATCAAAGAAACACTTGATAAGGGGAATTGAACGACCAATTAGTTACGGTCGTATCCCATGCGGTTGGTATAACCGCTTACGTATGACTCGCTCAGGAAATCATCGGGAGCCGCATCAAGTATGCGCTTGAGCAATGAGGGAATCTCATTCGTGGGAGATACGCTGAGCATCATGAATACGCCGATTGCGGCAGGCTCATCATAGTTTTCGGCCATAAAGGAGCATATCATCTCCTCGCACTCATCAACTATAATCCTGAGTGAATCCTGAATCATCGCCATATTCTGGGCATCCAGAGTATAACGTGTCCTGCCCATACGTTTCTGCGACATCTCCTCATAGCGGTTGTCTATCTCAATCTTTTTCTTGAGGAAACTGTAGAAAAGGTCATTCTGACGTGTACCTGAGACGGTCATCTCAGTGGGAAGTATCTTTATCTGGGCATGACCCTTCTCGATATAAACGGGGATGATGGGCCTGTTGTCCTTGCACAGAAAGACCAGACGGGTTGTATCGGCCTTTCCTTTCATCTGGAACTTGCCCTTGATGACCTTGCATGAGTCAATCTTGGTGGTGCGGTAAGGAAGGAATTCCACGAGAGAGAGCTCACGGCCCTCATATCCTATGGTCTCGACAACACCGTCAATTGTATAATGACGTGCACACGACATCATGGCAAGCATCACACCTGCAAACGTCAGAACCAAATTAATGCGCTGTCTTAACATGAATAATCCTTTCTTACGGGATGCAAAATTACAACACAGAAAAAAACAAAGACCGGATTTATTATTCTTTAATGTTATGCGGCCTTTTAGCGGCAAAAAATTGTTAAAAGCATTGGAATCTTTTAGATTCCGTTTCACTTTGACTGGGAATCTTTTAAAAGACGGTCCATTCTGAAAGATGAGTACAATTCAAAAACGGCACCTATCGATAGGGTTACTATCCAGTTGTTGGGACGTGTCAGGTCAAGAAGGAATGAACGTATACCGGGTCTCATGGTTTCTGCGTTCAAAAGTATCGTATGGAACACGTTACTGAACATCAGCGCTGCCGTAAGAAGAAGGAAACAGGCACCTATAACCTGCTGGAACCTGAGGCGGCGGATGATCCTGTCTGTTCCGTCATAACGGTCGGCAAACTGGCCGCAGGCAAACATCAAAGAGCCCGCAACGTAGAGATACGGTGCATACTCCCACCCTGTTATGAAGACGGCTGCGCCGAACAGGAGCAGGACACCTCCTACGGTTGTGAAAGATTCAATGAGTCGTTTCTCTTTATTATCGTTTTCCATATCAGATTCAGTGTGATTCAAGGAACAGATCCTCATCGGCACGGTGCATGTTGTACTTCTCACGTGCTATGCGGTCAATTACCAGACTGTCATTGTTGAGTTCATTCAGGGTCTGCTCATTCTGCCGTTTGAGTTCAGTACTCTCACGCAGCTGCTCCTGGAGGGCATGGATCTCACGCTTCTGGACTATACGTTTGATCATGCTGTTGTCACTTGCCACGAGTATGACAAGAAGGAACAGCACAAACACTATCCAATACTTGTACTTGCCCAGAAAAGCCTTGAGCTGAGGTAAGAATCCGTTGTCCATTTATGCAATTACAGTACCGCAAAAGTAGTTCAAAAAATCGGACTATCAATTAGGGATCGGCACGAAAAAAAATCAGTATCTTTGAAATCATATCAGACACGCTTATGGAAGATTACATAGTATCAGCCAGGAAATACCGTCCTTTGACTTTTGACAGCGTGGTAGGTCAGAAAGCCCTTACCGCCACGCTCAAGAACGCCATCAATTCAGGTAAGCTGGCAAACACCTACCTGTTCTGCGGTCCCCGCGGTGTAGGCAAGACCACCTGCGCCCGCATTTTTGCCAAGACCATAAACTGCACTCATCGTGGTCCTGACGGTGAGGCATGCGGTCAGTGCGAGTCCTGCAAGAGCTTCAACGAGGAACTGCGCTCTTATAACGTGGTTGAGCTTGATGCCGCCAGCAAAAACTCTGTCGATGATATCCGTGACCTGACCGAACAGGTGCGCATACCGCCCATGAACGGCAAGTACAAGGTCTATATCATAGATGAGGTCCACATGCTGTCACAGGCTGCATTCAACGCATTCCTCAAGACTCTTGAGGAGCCGCCCAAGTATGCCATCTTCATTCTTGCCACTACTGAGAAGCATAAGATCATACCTACCATACTGTCACGCTGCCAGATTTATGATTTCAACCGTATAAGCAACCAGGATATCATAGCACATCTGCAGTCTGTTGCACAGAAAGAGGGTGTCACCACTGAGCCCGAGGCACTGGCAATCATAGCCGAGAAGTCTGACGGCGGCATGCGTGACGCGCTCTCCATATTCGATCAGATAGTAAGCTTTACCGGCGGTCAGGTCACCTATCAGAAGACCATTGAGAATCTGAACGTGATTGACTATGACTACTACTTCCGTCTCACTGATATGTTCCTCCAGAAGCAGATTCCCGAGTCCCTGGTCCTGCTCAACGATATCCTGGCCAAAGGATTTGACGGCAGTCACCTGATAAGCGGGCTGATGCTCCATCTGCGTAACCTGATGGTAAGCCGCGACGCATGCACCCTGCCCCTGCTGGAGGTAAGCGACGAGATGCGCGAGCGCTACAAGGCACAGGCGGCCAAATGCACGCCCAAGTTCCTGTATCGGGCCCTTAAGATCTGCAATGACTGTGACCTGAACTACCGCGTCAGCAAGAATAAACGCCTGCTGGTAGAGCTCACTCTCATTCAGGTTGCACAGGCCGATGAAGATGATGACAGTAGTGGGCGTAAGCCCAAGAGATTACACCCCATATTCAAAAAGACAGCTGCAACAGCAGCTCCGGTAGCGGCAGCGCCTCAGGCCACCGCGAAGCCGGTCACAGCACAGACCGCCAGGCAACCCGCTCCGCAGCCCGTGCCCAAGAGCGCTATACCCACACTGAAAGGCGGGAGTATCTTTACATCCATTCACGGAAAAGCCCAGGCGGGCCGACCGGACCAGCTGCATGGCCGTCAGACGGTGCAGGTAATCGATCAGGAGCAGCATCCTGCCAAACCGCTCAAGCTTGAAGCCCTGCAGGACATCTGGTATGAATTTGCGGCCACCCTGCCCCGTCAGGACACTCCGCTCAAGAACCGCATGATAAACCGCCATCTCACGGTAAAGACTGAAACAGTTTTCACGGTATTAGCTCTCAATCCGATGATGGCCGATGAGATTCGTCAGGCCCAGGACCGTATCCTGTCATTCATTCGTGGCAAATTCAGCAATCCGGCCATCGACATGGAGATAGAGGTTGACCAGTCACGCAATGTGGATCATCTTCTCACGCGCGAGGAGCAATTTGAGAAGATGAAAAAAGAAAATCCAGCCCTTGTGGAGCTGGAATCTGTCTTTGGCCTCGAACTGAGGTGACAAAGGGGACGGTTCTCTTTGTCACCTCAGCTTCTTCACGTAGTCGATGCACTCTCTGACCTTAGTCTCGATGAACTTGAAGTCTCCGTTGGCGATGACATCCTTGGGAGTGAGCTGAGAACCCAGACCTACGCATGCTACGCCTGCCTTGAACCAAGCCTCGAGGCTGGCAGGATCAGGTGAAACACCGCCTGAAGGCATTATCTCAGTCCAGGGGCACGGGCCCTTGATGGCCTTCACGAATGACGGGCCGCCTACCTCAGTACCCGGGAAAATCTTCACAATCTCACAACCTAATTCTTCTGCAGTATTGATCTCGGTCAATGTACCGCAACCGGGAATCCATGCAATCTTGCGGCGGTTACAGATCTTGGCCATATCGGGATTGAGACTGGGTGATACGATGAAGCCTGCGCCAAGCTGGATGTAGAGTGCGGCTGTTGCGGGATCGCTTACAGAGCCCACGCCCAGAATCATGTCAGGGCACTCTGTAGCGCACCATTTGTTGACCTCACCGAAAACCTCGTGAGCATAGTCACCGCGGTTGGTAAACTCGAATACGCGGGCACCGCCGTTATAGCATGCCTTAACCACGTTCTTGACAAGCTCCACGTCCTTGTTGTAGAACAGCGGAACTATTCCGGTACTTACAAAGGTGTTCAACACCTGCAATCTCTTGAATCTGCTCATATCGGTATGTTTTAGCGGGCTACGCGGCCGGAGGCATCGCCACCCATAAGTTTCTCTACTTCACTTACTGTCACACGGTTATAGTCGCCGTAGATGGTGTGCTTGAGGCATGATGCTGCAACTGCAAAGTCCAGAGCCTTTTGGTCATCCTCATAGACACGCAGTCCGTATATCAGACCACCCATGAATGAGTCACCGCCGCCTACGCGGTCAACTATGTGTGTGATATCGTATTCTCTTGATTTAAAGAGAGTCTTGCCGTCATAAAGCACGCCCTTCCACATGTTGTGGTTGGCGTTGATTGAACCGCGCAGTGTGGTGATTACCTTCTTGCAGCGCGGGAATCGGGCCATGATCTGCTTTGAAACAGAGAGGTATGCATCGGCATCGACCTTACCGCCGGTTACGTCAACGCCCTCTGGCTTGATACCCAGAGCCATCTGTGCATCCTCCTCGTTACCCAGAACGATATCGGTGCAGGCTACCAGGTCAGGCATTACCTCACTGGCTTTCTTGCCCCACTTCCACAGGTTCTTGCGGTAGTTAAGGTCACATGATACGGTGATTCCCTTCTCGTTGCACTTCTTAACGGCCTCCAGGCAAACCTTGGCGGCACCCTCGGATATAGCCGGTGTGATACCGGTCCAGTGGAACCATCCTGCACCCTCAAGCACCTTGTCCCAGTCAATCATACCGGGCTGGATCATTGCGATCGATGAGCCTGCACGGTCATAGATGACCTTGCTGCCACGGCTTACTGCACCGGTCTCAAGGAAATAGATGCCCAGGCGGTCACCGCCCTTTACAACGTCATTTACATCAACGCCGAATCCGCGCAGTTCACGCAGGCAGGCTGCTGCAATATCATTATCGGGTACTCTTGTAACAAATGAAACGGGTAATCCGTAATTGGCAAGTGATACGGCGACATTGGCTTCACCGCCTCCATATGTAGCACTCAGCATGTTTCCCTGGCCGAAACGCTCGTAACCCGGGGTGGCAAGACGAAGCATAACCTCGCCGAATGTAACTGTCTTATTCATCTTAAAGCATAAGTTTTCTGCCCGCGAAGTTACACAAAAATCTCATCCATATGGTGTATACACACCGCAAAACAAAAAAAGCCGCGATTGGCGGCTTTTGTTTTGCGGTGCGTATGGGACTCGAACCCATGACCTCCGCCGTGACAGGGCGGCATTCTAACCAGCTGAACTAACGCACCTCGCTGTTTTGCGGTGACAAAGGTACTGACATTTTTGATTCCTACAAACGTCAGCAGACATTTTTTTCAAAAAATTTTCTGCATCAACAGGACATCAATGTGCCCCTCGTCTTTTACGAGCCATTCTTTGAGTCGGCCCGTCTTAGCGAACCCATTACTGGTGAACAGTTTAATGCTTGGCTTGTTGTCGGCCGGCACATGACAGAACAGCTGTCTCAAGTGCAGCACTTTCTTTGCGTACTCCGACATGAGCTTGATGGCGGCCGATGCAACACCCTGCCCTCTGTGCTCTGAAAGCAGGGCGATACCAATCTCGGCACGTCCGTTATAGGGGTCTATATCGGTAAGGTCAATACTGCCCAAAACCACATTGTCACTTATGCGCACTATCATAAAACGGATCTGACGGTCCGTATAGTAATCATGCGAAGACATGAGTATGTACTTCTTGATCTGATACCTGGAATATGGCACGGCATTGCCTGACGCCATCCAAAGTGACGTGTCGTTCTCCATACCGAACAGTACATCCAGATCCTCGGGCTCCGGTGCACGCAGGCGGTACTGCCCGTCTGATAAGATATCCTTCTGTGTCATAATACCTCGTGTTCAGTTATCAGTTTGCCGGTCTTGGCCGAATAAAGTCCCATCGTATACCGTTTACCCTCCTGCGCCCTCTTGTACATCCAGTACATGATGGCATCATAAGAGAAAGCATCGGTATCAAAAACTATGGCTTTTATACCTGGTTTTAGCTGTCCCTGCAATGAGGAGGCGGCATCATCGGCCCCCTCGACAAATTGCGGATTACGCAGATATGCGCTCCCGGATATAAGTCTTTCAACATCGGCGAACGTCTCCTTACGCCCCACATAGAGGCAGTTCTCAGAATAATCGGCAAGCTTGCGGCTATGGGCGTGAATGTTCTGTCCGATGAATGTACCTATCTTCTTAAAGCCCACCACTACTCTTACCAGCATCGCGAACATACAACTGTATCGTTTGAAATGCTTGTTGAAGAATATGAGCATAGCGTCATAGAACACCTGAGCATAGCGGTATGACGTCTTGGTGGTACTCTCACCCTTATAATGCACAATGGGCAGCGGCAGATACCGGTTTGAATATCCGGCCTGCAGAATCCTGTATGATAGGTCTATATCCTCACCGTACATGAAGAAGGCCTCGTCAAATCCGCCGGTCTTGTCCAGTGCCTCCTTTCGCGCCATCATGTATGCACCCGATACCACATCAATGGGACACTCGCTGTCCTTATCAAGATATGTGCGGTGGTATTTGGCAAACAGTCTGGACTTGGGGAAGAGCTTGCCAAGCCCAATCATATGCCAGAACGACACTGACGGGGTTGGCAATGAACGGCGCGACTCCAATGCAAAACGGCCGTCACCATACTGCATTCGCACTCCTACAGCCCCCGCCTCAGGATGCGCATCCAGATAATCCACGCAACCGGGTATGGTACGCTCGGCCACTACGGTATCGGGATTAAGGAACAGCACATACCTGCCCTTTGCCTTAGCCAGAGCCATATTGTTGGCCTTACCGAACCCGGCATTAAAATCATTTGCAATAATTTCTGCCTGCGGGAAACGCTCACGCAGATATTCCACAGAACCGTCTTCAGAATTGTTGTCAACCACCAGTATCTGCGCATCGGGCACAGACCGCAAAACGGAATTGAGGCACTGCTCTATGTAGTACCTGACCTTGTAGCTGACTATGATGACGCTTACTGACGGCATGAAGAAATCAATAGAAACCAGTTTCGTGCTCTATCCCGGCCTTGGTAGGAATTGCGAACATGGAGCAGATTGCACCAATTGCCGCAATATAAAGACCAATGGTATCGCTGAGCAGATAATAGAGTATAACTCCAAACTCCACTACCAGGAAAAAAGCCAGCAGACGCAGTACGGAGCAGGTCATATATATCTTTACTATCTTCTCATCCGGGTATTCTTTCTCATCCAAACGGTCAACCATCTTCTTGAATCCGCGCAGTGCAAGCGGGATAAGCGCCAGCGATGCCAGCACACCTATGACCTCAAGAATATATATGGTTTTGGCATCGGTAACCGACATGCCTTTAAGCGGGCCGAATTCAAACAGCAATGCAATTATTCCTGCAACCACATAGATGCATATCCACATCACCATCAGCCTTACTGTCATTTTCTTGATACTCATGATCATCAGTTTATTTAAACGGAGTACGGTCTACTATGGAACGTCCCAACGATACCTCATCGGCATACTCCAGATTGTTTCCTACTGCCACGCCACGAGCAATGACGCTCAGTTTTACGCCAAGCGGTTGCAGTTTGCGCGAGATGAAGAAGTTTGTGGTATCGCCCTCCATGGTGGGGCTCAGCGCAAGAATCACCTCGTTTATACCACCGGCAGCGACGCGGTCCACCAGGCTTGCTATCTGCAAATCCTGCGGCCCTATACCGTCCATCGGCGAAATAATGCCGCCCAGCACATGATACAGGCCGTTGTACTGCATGGTACTCTCAATGGCCAGCACATCCTGCACGTTCTCCACAACGCACAGCGTAGAGCCGTCACGCTTTGGATTGGCGCAAATGGCGCAGGTATCGGTGTCCGATATGTTATGGCACACCTTGCAGTATTTGATATCCTGTTTGAGCGTGGAGAATACACGGCCAAAGTTGCTTACCTCCTCTTCCGGTTTGGAAAGCATGTGCAGTACAAGACGCAGAGCGGTCTTACGGCCTATTCCGGGGAGTTTTGAGAACTCACCCACTGCTCTTTCCAACGCTGCCGACGGATATTCTTTGTTCATTTAATAAAGACACAATGCACTGCAAATTTAACGGATTCGGCCAAAAATTCGTACATTTGTGGAGATAAAACCAGTACAAAATGGAGATAAAGAGCGCCGAATTCGTAATAAGCAACACCGACGTCAGCAAATGCCCTCAGCACAACATGCCTGAGTACGCTTTCATAGGCCGTTCCAACGTAGGCAAATCAAGCCTCATCAACATGCTGACCGGCCGCAAGGGGCTGGCCATGACATCGGCCACACCGGGTAAGACGCTTCTTATAAACCATTTCCTCATCAATAACAATTGGTATCTGGTTGACCTTCCTGGTTACGGCTATGCCAAGCGCGGAAAGAGCCAGCAGGAGCAGCTCACACGTATAATCAATGACTACATCCTGGAACGCCCCCAGCTGACATCGCTGTTTGTCTTGATTGACAGCCGTCTGGAGCCGCAAAAAATAGACCTGGAATTCATAGAATGGCTGGGCGAGAACTCAGTTCCCTTTGGCATAATCTTTACCAAGGCCGATAAGCTGGGCCGCGGCAAACTCTCTGATAATGTAAAGCGTTTCCTTGACACCTTGCTGGAACAATGGGAGGAGCTACCGCCCCACTTCATCACCTCATCGCTTGACAAAACCGGCCGTGACGATGTTCTGGATTACATTTCCAGCATCAATTTCAAATGAACATATAGACCGTTATCGCTATAGTCAAAAGCAAAATAAGCAGGCCTTTGAACAGCAGATAGTCAATACCTGTCTTAACGGTAAGCCAAAAACTCTTTTTGTAACCGATTCCAAACAGCTGATTGTAATCAATCATTATCAGAAGGCCCATAAAAAGCTCCCCGATCTTATTGCTCTTACCTAATGACAGTATCAGTACAAACAACATAAAGAAACTGAACTGGCACAATACGTACGCCGTAGTTGTGGCCGATGCAGCCCACCCCATGGATTGTTTGCGCAGTGCTATGCGCATGGACGGCCAAAGCAACAGGAATATCCCCAGGAAATATTGCAGGCCCTGGCTTCGCAATGCGCTCTCAAATGCAGCCAGCGATGCTTTCTTGGGCGAATCTATAGCTTCGGGATGACTATCCAGATTCATCAGTATGTCAACCTCGTCAACATACTTCATAAGATTATCTGTCTTAACCTTGATGTGCTGGTTAATCTCTGCCATCTGGGCCGAATCCACTTTCGAGAAATCCAGATTGAGAAATGACCCCGTTTGTAAAATAGAATCTGCATCAACATCAGCATCAACCGTTGCAACATCCTTCTTGACATCGAACTCCGGATGCGCAATCGATGAAACCAGTGAGAAGAAAGCGTAGAATATGATGAGTGATGTAAGCGGAGCCAGATAAAGGTCATGCTTACCTTTTATATAATCACGTATCATGTAACCCGGGCGCAACAGCAGATGCACGAACGTACGCTTGGCATCATCATTCAGAAAAGGAATGCTGTCAAACGCTCCGCGATAAAACCCCTTTACGTTACCCTCTGGCACATCATCGGCTATGGTCCATTCAGATTCCCACGGATTATATCCCAATACCTGCCAGATATGGAAAGCCCTTTTTCTTACCTTAAAACTATGTTTCCTCCTTTTCATAACTGCCCGCAAAATTACAAAAAAATTGAGTCTTTGCATTTATTAACTAAACAAATCGTTGAGTAACTATTTTAGTAGTTACATTTGCATCGTCACTAGTTACAAAACCGTTATGAGTAAGACAGAGATAACCAAGCTAAGTGAGAAGAAGGAGGTCATAATGAACCACTTCTGGGATAAGGGAGCACTGTTTGTACGTGAACTGCGCGAACTTTACCCAGAGCCTAAGCCCCATTTCAATACGCTATCTACACAGGTGCGTGAGCTGGAGTCCGACGGATTCCTGGATCACAAGGCATACGGCCCCACCTATCAGTACTACCCCATCGTAACCCGCAGCGAGTACAGCAAGTTTTCAATGGGCGGATTCATAGGCAACTATTTCGGTAACTCCTACCTTAATGCCGTATCGGCCTTTGTGGGTGACGGCAAGGTATCCATCGATGAGCTGAAAGAACTTATTGAACACCTTGAAAAGAAAGAAAAATGATCACCTTCCTTACCTACCAATTGAAAGTTGC
>Ga0310690_10003253_pt1 | contig 24732 bp, 17 predicted proteins | sample AusTroGonzalo_MG_2_FD_207661 | JGI IMG/M metagenome (GOLD analysis project Ga0310690, IMG submission 207661) | Bovine rumen microbial communities from tropical cattle in Woodstock, Queensland, Australia - Gonzalo_04 (v2) (version 2) | ecosystem: Host-associated > Mammals > Digestive system >... | reverse complement strand
ATCTTAGCGAGGTCCGAATAGAGCGAACCCGGCATAGAGTCTTTCGACGGAATCTGGTCCATACGGTTCGATACGATTGCCAATGCGTCTGCGTACAACGTCATATCGGTCAAGAGGACGAGCACTTTCTCGTGCTTCTCTACTGCGAAATACTCAGCCGCCGTCAGCGCCATATCCGGAATAAGCAGACGCTCAACCGGCGGGTTCTCGGTCGTGTTAACGAACGAGATGATGTGGTCGAGCACACCGGCGTTGGTGAACACGTTCTTGAAATAGAGGTAGTCATCGTTGGTCAGACCCATACCGCCGAGGATGATCTTATCGGCCTGCGCACGCAGTGCCACGTTCGCCATCACCTGGTTGTACGGTTGGTCCGGATCCGCAAAGAACGGAATCTTCTGACCGGATACCAGTGTGTTATTGAGGTCAATACCGGCTATACCGGTGGCAATCAACTCTGACGGTTGTTTACGACGAACGGGGTTCACGGAAGGACCACCGATCTCGACTTCCTTACCCTCGATAGCAGGTCCGCCATCGATCGGGTCGCCGTAGGCGTTGAAGAAACGACCGGCCAGTTGGTCACTCACTTTCAGACTCGGAGCCTTACCGAGGAACACCACTTCGGCGTTGGTCGGAATGCCTTCCGTTCCTTGGAACACTTGCAGCGTCACCTCGTCACCGATGATCTTCACTACCTGCGCCAACTTACCGTTCACGGTCGCCAACTCGTCGTTACCTACTCCTTCGGCCTTGAGGGAACAGGTCGCTTTGGTAATAGCAGTAATCTGCGTGTAAATTTTTTGAAATGCTTTTGCCATGTTATTTTGTTAATTTATTGCCTAATATAGTGTAAATCTGTCCGTTATGACGAATATACAGTTGTCCGTCAATAACTATTTTGGAGCATGAATTATTGTCTTTTATTCCATCCAAACCTTGATCGTCCGATGTCTCCGGATTGTCCGGATCTTGTGGGTTTTCCGGATTCTCAGGGTTCTCAGGATTCTCGGGATCTTGCGGATCATCAGGATCCTCGGGGTCCTCCGGATCTTGCGGATCATCAGGATCTTGCGGGTCGGGTTCCGGATCTGCAGGCACAATCAGTTTTTGGTAAGTAAGCTCAATGGATTTGAGAAACATCGCTTTCTGCGTGTTCTCCATGCGAATCTCAAGTGCTCCGGACTCTGACTCGGGAACCGTAAACTCATATGTTGATGGTGACGTTGTCAGTGCCTGTGTAGAACCTATTTGGTTGCCGGCATAGAAAACGCTCAACACTCCGTCACCGCTGGCAGCCGCGACAATACGTACTGTTTCTACGGCGCAACCGAAGGTCTCTTCGGTATAAAGGCTCACCAAACCTACCGGATAGGCGTTAGAGCCAAACACCGCACCTTTGGAATCATCGTAGTCCAAAGTGAAATCATTGGCGATCGTCACATCCCAGTCGTAGCCGCTGAAATCCTGTTTGGTACCGGGCAGACAAGATGATGTGAACGCGTGTTTGTATGCATCGCATCCATCTTCCTTCTGCTCGCGTACGCAATAAACGGTGATAAAGATGTCATCCGTCATGTATGATTTCGGAACGGAGATGATCACCGTATCCTTATCAAAACGCGCAGCGTCCTGCACGATCTTGCCTCCGACAACCACTTTGGTCATACACGTAGCGGCAGTCGGGTCTGCGTAGCCGTCTTTTACATGGAACTTAACGGCTATGTCTTTGAGTTGTGCCACTTTGACATACGCACCGTTGAAACCGATATAATGTTCCTGTTTCTCCACCGTCACGCCTTTCAGATCATAGTGTACCCAGTATCTGGTATTATCCTTGAGCACCGCAAACAGCGTGCAGTCAGACATCGGATAATACGTCTCACCTGCTTTTCCGGCATCGGGCGTCATCGAATTCTTACGAGTGGTCCAACCCAAGAACATATAGCCGCTTTTAGCCGTTACACTCGGCAGCACAATGCCGCCGCCTTTCTTTGTTTCCGTGAGCGATTCTTTCTCGCAAGTGCCGTTAGCACCCGTATATAGAACTACCTCACACTTGTCCACACCTCCGTTGAAATCGAACGTAATGACCCCGTTCTGCTCTTTCACGTTAGCAAACTCCATCTTGTTGCTGAACATCTTATGCTCCGTGGCACCGGCAGGGAACAGATCCTTCTGCTTACCGAAATAACCGTTGTTCGGATCGTTCTTTTTGTAATGCGGACGACTGCCATCGGCTTCGATCAGATCCACACAAGGATGGTTCTCGATATTATTCACCTCGTCCGACAGCCATTTATTCTTCACATAGTCAATCTTGGTCAGCATCAATCCGTGTCCGGGTAAGTACTCGTCCCAACCTTTCTGCTGGCGGTTCTCGAGTATGTAGAACTCCCGGGGATCGGGATTAATAGCATTGAGGTTCGTTTGGCCTTTAGCGGTGATGATGGCGCAGTCACCGGTGGTATTGAGATCGCGCAAACGCACATTCATCGGTCTGTCCAGCAAGATCGGTTCCACCCAACCCAAGTAAAAACGCTCATACGCACTCAGCGCTGCCGGTGTTTGGGAATTGTTATTGTAACAACCGTGATCCATCACGTCCCAGTCGCCGAGTGTCTTGTAGAAACCGCCGTTGGTCGTACAGAGATTCGGTAAACCCAGTATATGCGCAAACTCATGAATGAGCGTACCTACCCCGTCACGCTTGGTCGTTGATTGCAGTTCCGGCACGGCAGAGAAATACGTCACCGTCTTACCGTCCAGTACCACATAACTGTCGATTTCATCGGACTCTTCGAGGTCGGCAGTATAAGCCCATACGGCATCTTCATTCGAAACACCGTACACCTCTCCCTGACCGGCATAGATAACGACCACTGCATCGAGTTTACCGTCACCGTCTTGGTCATACAGCGTGAAATCAGCCAAGCCTTCGGCGAGGTTACATGCCTCTGCCACCATCTCGTCGGCACGCATGTCATCACCATATTCATCGTTCTCACCGTAGTATTTCTGCCGCTGCGAGAGCGTTACGGGACCTATCACATCGAATTTCGGAGTGTATAGACCGAAAGAGTTATCCGACCAATACTTCTCCAAAGACGCAATATAGTCGTTGAAATCGGTAGATTTGAACGTAATGTTATTATAGTTCGCCAAGATCACCGGCACACGGTTCGGTTGCATGCGACGCACACCTCCGTAAGACGAAGCGAACGCCATGCTTGCGCACGCAATGAAGGATACTATGAATAAGAACCGTCTCATTCCTTAATCTGTTTCTCTGCTAACAGTTCATCCAACTTCTTGCGGTACTCCTCAAACTCCTTGCTGTGGAACTCGCAGTAGTTCATCTGCTTGCAGAGGTTGATCACGCGCTTGAAATAGTCGATCACATCGAGGAAATTATCGAAGTCATAATCGTGCTTGCAGATGTCCATCACCATGCGCAGCATGTACTGCTGACGCTCCAGCGGACAAACGGCATCAATCTTATCGAATGCGTCTTGCTGCAGGATGACGAAGTCAATCACTTCGGCTTTCCAGAACGCCTCGTGGTAGTCCACAGGTACACCGTCGTCACCGAGGATGTTGATCTGCTCCTGAATCTCCTTACCGCGTTGCAGATAGGTCTTCATGTCGTTGACCATCGGCAGCCAGTCTTTGTCGATCAGTTGGCTGATATAGTCGGCAAACTCCGGATACTCCACGTATTTGGAGTAAGAGTCAATAGGGTTCACAGCCGGGTAACGCTTACGGTCGGCACGTGCCTGCTCCAAGGCATAGAAACAACGTGCCACTTTCTTCGTTCCTTCCGTCACCGGCTCTTTGAGGTTACCTCCTGCCGGCGACACGGTACCGAGGAACGTTACCGAACCGGTTGCACCATTATTGAGGTACACGTATCCTGCACGTGCGTAGAAAGCACCGATGATAGCGGAGAGGTCCATCGGGAAAGCGTCCTGACCCGGCAGCTCCTCCAGACGGTTAGACATCTCACGCAGTGCCTGTGCCCAACGGCTCGTCGAGTCGGCCATGAGCAACACTCGCAGACCCATCGAACGGTAGTACTCGGCGATGGTCATGGACGTATAAACCGATGCCTCACGACTCGCCACCGGCATGTTCGACGTGTTGGCAATGATGATCGTACGCTCCATCAACTTACGGCCCGTATGGGGGTCATCCAGTTCCGGGAACTCCGTAAACGTCTCCACTACCTCGTTCGCACGCTCACCGCAGGCAGCGATGATCACGATGTCTGCCTCGGCTTGTTTGGAGATCGCATGTTGCAGCACGGTCTTACCGGTACCGAACGGACCCGGGATAAATCCTGTACCACCCTCACACAAGGGGTTAGCCGTGTCGATCGTACGTACACCGGTCTCTAACAGTTTGAACGGCCGCGGTTTCTCACGGTACGCCAAGATGGCTTTCTTCACCGGCCATTTCTGAATCATGGTCACGTTATGGTCGTTGCCCTCCGCGTCGGTCAGTACCGCCATCGTGTCGTTGATGGTGTACTCACCGGCCTTGGCGATCGACTTCACCGTGTACGTGCCTTCGAATACGAAGGGCACCATGATCTTATGCGGCTGGTGGTTCTCATCCACTTCACCCAGCCAAGCAGCAGCCTCCACCTTATCGCCCACTTTAGCGATCGGCGTGAACGACCATTTCTTCTGCTCGTCCAGCGGGAAGTTATACTCACCGCGCTTGAGGAACACACCCGTCAGTTTGTCGAGGTCGTTCTGCAAACCGTCGTAGTTACGGCTCAGCAGACCCGGACCCAACGTCACTTCCAGCATGTGACCGGTGAACTCCACTTTGTTGCCCACTTTGAGGCCACGGGTGGACTCGAACACCTGCGCGTACACATTTGCGCCGATCACCTTGATGACCTCAGCCATCAGTCGGGTCTCGCCGACGTAAATGTAACAGATTTCGTTTTGCGCAACCGGCCCGTCCACAGCGACGGTCACCAGGTTGGCAATAATTCCTTTAACTTTTCCTGTTGTCATATTTTTAGTTTCTTAATAAATTTCTTTATGTTCTGCCGCGTTTGCCACGAGAATAGTTTGGAGAACCATTGTGCAAAGCGGTAATAACGGAACTGACGGTGATAACGCCGCATAAACGACGCATCGTTCATCTTCTGTGTCAGTTCCAGCAAAGCGGTACTGAGCGTACGTATATCCTGCTCGTGGTCTAACATAGATGCCGGCACTTCGGCGGTCTTTGTCAGGATGGCGATAGGATAACCCTCCACCATCTTCGCCTCAACGTGCGCAAAATCCTTCACGATTTCGTTCACGTTGAATCGTTGGTCACGGTTCCAGATGATCAGTTCATCCTGCTCAACGCATATATTGAACTGATGAAAACCGCGATAGTTCTCGTATTCCGCCTCGTTGGGATGATGATTGAGGTACAACACTCCGCCATTTTTGAGTGTGTTCAGCGCCTCTAAAACGCCCTTGACGGGATTGGCACTATGGTCCAACGCATTCTGTATGATCGCCAGCGTCACGTCTTGTTCGGGATAAAAAGCCGACAGGTGCTCCATCATTCCGAACTCCACTTTCGGCACTTCTACGTGATGCTTGGCGGCTATCTCGTTATAGTAATTCGCCAACGGGTCGATGTAATGGATATTGATCGAATGTTTATTGCCGTTCTTATCGACGATGAACTCGCCCGGCATATAACTCATTCCGGCACCTATATCGAGGATCTTCGCCTGTTCGGGTTGGGCTTGCGCCAACAAGAACGTCGCTGCATCAAAGCCGTTCAGAGTCAGTTCGCGGCCATAATGCGAGTATGCCAGCGTGCTCGCCAGCACTTTCTTGTGCGCGTAGGTTGCTTCCCAAAACGCCACCTCGTACGGTATGCCCAATAACCACTTAAGCATCTAATTTAATCCCTTTTTTCATATCCGCCACTAACTCGCGGAAGATCTTTTCGCCTTCTTCAATGGTCAAGATGCTCCACCGATGCAGCATCACAGCCTCCAGATAGTACGCAAACACCATCTCCGGCGAGAAGAAATCGAACTCCGTGCGCGCTTGCAGCCACTCAAACCGTATCGCGTCCTGCGCTTTCTCGCGTTGCATCAGGTCCTCGATATTGGCTAATGCCAGTATCTCCGTCCAGTCACCGCTCACCTCGTTCAGACCGAAGTCCTTCTGGTTCACGTGCGAGCGTAACTGCTCAGCCACTTCCCCTTCACCCACGATCTGGGTCTTGGCATCGAACCCGTGCTTACGGCAAATCTGCGCCACCAGGACGTTGTTCATGTCCTGATTGAACGCGAACCACTCCCGCACGAACCGGTTTTTCGCTTTCAGCCCTTCCGCCAAAACCGCCTCATCCATCGGTGCCCGCAGCAATTCGAGCAGCTTTTTATCTCCTGCTGCTAATTGTTCGTCGAATATCTCATCGAGTTTCTCCAACGATATCGGAGCGTCTGAACCGGCTTTTAACTCGGGAAGACCTGCTAAAAGATACTCATACGTCATATCAGAACAATTCTTCTACGAGTTGTGGACGTAACATCTCTTTGAAGTATGCGATGAATTCAGCGTCTCCAAAGGCAAGTTTGTACCCACCCTTTGCAGGCTGAATCGTGAAATCGGTCTTGATGCCTTTTACCTCTGCGATCTTCACGCCCTTCTCAAGCAATCCTTTCGCGTTGGCTGCAAAGTATTTCTTAAGTGCCTCGGCGTCCTTGGTCTCGACGAGCACCTCGCCGTCCTTGGCCATCTGCTCTGCCAACTTCGCGATCAGACCCTGCATGAATTTCGCATCTGCCGTAGCTGCCTTCACGCTGTCCGCAGCGATCTTGTCCGACAGCAGGTTCACGATCTCGGTCTTCACGGCGTTCACGCTCTGCTCTGCGTACAGCTTGAGCTCTGCACGTGTCTTCTTGTCCAGGTCAGCCGACTTCGACTCAGCCTCTGCCACCAATGCAGCCGCTTTCTTTTGCGCATCAGCCACGATAGCCTCTGCTTTTTTCTGCGCTTCGGCAACGATCTCCTGCGCCTGCGCATTGCCTTTCTCTACGCCTTCCGCATAGATTTTCTCAGTAATTTCTGAAAGATTCATATGTTATAATAATTTAAGATTTCAAATTTTATGATTTGTGATTTTAACGCCTTTGCGCCAAATCGGCTGCAAAGGTACAAAAAATTTTTGAATTGTGCAAATAAAAAAAGCATTTTTGATAATATTGGTAATTTTTGACCACAAAAAAGGAGACCCCGGAGGGTCTCCAGTTGCTCAGCTGCGCGGGTGCTCGGCGTCGTAGGCGTCGCCGCATACCTTCCAGAGGTAAGACTGGAAAATCTGCTGCAAAGGTACAACAAAAAATTGGTATATGCAAATAAATTTGCAAAATTATTTGTATATGTCAAAAAAAAGCAGTACTTTTGCAGCGAAAATGAAAAGATATTTTTTCTTTATATGGATGGTATGTGTGTGCGTGGGTGTTTACGCACTGCCGCATTATGAGTTGGCTTACCGGTTGAGCGGAGGGGCAGGAATGATGATGCCGGACGGCAAAGTGGATCAATGGACGCAGCGTCCGTTCATAGGCGGGCAGTTTGCGGTGGAGTTCCTGCCTACGGGTCGGTGGCATTGTTTACAACAATGGAACAACGCCTCTATCGGTGTCGGAGCGGGCTATCTGAACTTGGGCAACGACAAAATGTTAGGTTCGGCTTTCACCGCCTATGCGTACATGAACCAACCTTTCTATAACGGCACGCATTTTCGTATCGGTGTCCGTCCGACGGTGGGTTTGGCGGCAGTGAACAAGACCTACAGCAATACCCTACCCGATGAATACGCGCCGTACAGCATCGCGCAGAAAGACGGTAAGTTAGTCGCCAACTGGTCTATCGGTTCGATCCTCAATGCTTATCTGGCCATGGAGCTGTACATGGATTTCCCCATCAAAGACGGATTTGAGATCACCATGCACGGCGGATGGCAGCATATCAGTAACGGAAGCGTGATGCACCCCAATAGCGGATATAACATGTTCGGAGGAGAGATAGGGCTGCGATATCAGCCAAAATTGGCTGATTACAATACGCCGGAGCCGGATGTGCCGCGGAGGTTGTATGACGGAGTGGATAAGCCTTGGGCGGTGGAGTTCAGTATGACAGGCGGAGCAAAGCAGAACTACTACAAGGACAACATCAACGGGCAGCGGTTCTACGGCGCCGCAACGGCTAAGTTGGCTGCTTATTGGGTGCCGGTGAGTATCTTCCGTATAGGAGCAGGTGTGGACGCATTCTATGACGGATATTATAGCGCGGTAAATGATGAGTTTGCAGCGCTTAATCCGGAAGGAACACCTGTGACTTATTTCGGCAAGACCTATCTGAAAGAGAGCAAGATAGAGAACTGTTTCCGCGTCGGTGTGAGCGTGCAACCGGAGTTCATCATCGGCAAACTCACCGGTGGTATTCATGTCGGATTCTATGTGTTTGACCCCGTCAAGAACCTGGAGCCGTACGAAGCAGTCAAAAAAGCAGATGAACAAGGAGAGGTCATTAAACGCGGCATTTTCTATTCTTATGATTTTAGCAAAGCCAGCAATTATCAGGACGGTTGGTGCTACATGCAGTTTGTGCTCAAGTACCACGTACTCGATCACTTGTTCGTTCAGTTGGGTCTGAAAACCCACGGAGTGAGGGCTGAGTTTATAGATGCCGGTTTAGGCGTTGCTTTCTAAAAAGAGTTGATCTTCAATCAGATAGACCTGTTCAACGGGTACGCCATGATCGACCAGCATACTGCGGTCGGGACGGAAGAGGGCATAGAAATCCTTGACGTTCTTGCATAGTTCCCGTGCGCGTTTATAGTTCTCATACGCCATCATCCTGTCGCCTTTGAGCATCAGACAATGCGCATAATGGATGAAATCATCGGGGTTCTTGTTTTTCTTACGCAACTGACTGCGATACACTTTCTCCGCTATATCCGGATGCTCCCACAGGTTCTCATGATAGCCGCATTGGAGCAGGACCCGCACGATAGCACGCTCTATCTCCGGATTGTCCTCTGTCAGCACATGGTAGAGCCATGTTTCCGGTAACATACGCATCAGCCCTTCGAGGAAATCCACCTCGGTGGAGGGGTACCATTGGATGATGGCATTATGGTAGTCTTCCAAGTTCGTTGTTTGGATGATCTCTTCCAGCACCTTGGGTACATCGTCCATGGATTTGAGTTCTCTTGCTTGCGCATGTCCCTCCTTCAACAGCTGCTTGCGCGACATCTCGATGAGCGCACAAAGCACGTTCACCACCTGTTCACCACCGTCAGCCTGTTCCCGTACGGCATCGCAGAAAGCGACCTGTATCTGCTTGAAATAGTCAATGCGTATGTCGTACTGAATGAGCAGTTTGAGCACACCGGCTGTGCATTGGTTAGCGAGCAGTTCATTCTCGGCATTGATGCCGTCAATAAGCGCCAGCATCGCATCAATCGAGAAACACTCGCGCAGGTTAACCGCCAAAGACGAGAGCGCCATCATCGCTATCATGCCGCGCTCTTCATCGTTCATCGCCTTATGCAACCACTCCAAGTCTTCCGGCCGCAGGCGTACGCAGTTCATGAAATAGTTCATCACAGACGACAGGGACTCTTGGTTGAACCCGTGCATGTCGGGCGACAAACCGCGTTTGAGTCGCAAGTCGGCATAGACGGCATCGACCAGTTGGTAGGCATCGCACGTGAGCGCATCGATACGCTCGTCGATAGAGGCATCGTCGGACGTTAACCATTGAGAGAACAGGTCGTTATACTCTTTCCGGATAGCAGCATGCGCCTCTTCGTAGGGGTTGTTTTCCCCTAACTCATTCATCCAGGCGCGCACAAGAATCAACGCACTCTCAATCATGCGTTCACCTAATGCCCGCTCAACGGTCATCACCTGTTCTGCCAAGGTCTGCGCCATGCTATACGGTTTCAAATTTCAAATTTCCTCTTTGATCAAATAGTCGTTGCGTGAGGGTGAATTGCGGATGATGAGTTCGGCAAGGAAGCCTGCGAGGAAGAGCATGCAACCGAGGATCATCATCAGAATAGCTATATGGAAATACGGATTGACACCCACCAGCATCGCCGGAACATGGTTGGAAAGGGCGTACAGCTTCATGCTACCAACCACAATAACTGCGATGAAACCGATGAAAAACATCAAACTGCCGACCAGACCGAAGAAGTGCATCGGTTGTTTGCCGAACTTATTGAGGAACCATAGGGTCATCAGATCGAGGTAGCCGTTCACGAAGCGGTTGATGCCGAACTTAGACGTGCCGAACTCGCGTTTGCGGTGCTGCACCACTTTCTCGCCGATCTTGGTAAAACCGGCGTTCTTCGCGAGGTATGGTATATAGCGGTGCATCTCACTGAACACCTCGATGTTCTTGACTACGTCAAGACGATACGCCTTCAAACCGCAGTTCATATCGTGCAGTTTGATGCCCGTGACCTTGCGTGCCGTAGCGTTGAAGAGTTTGGACGGGATGTTCTTGGTCAGTTTGTTATCATACCTTTTCTGCTTCCAACCGCTGACAAGATCAAAACCCTCTTCTTTAATCATCCGGTAGAGTTCGGGGATCTCGTCCGGCGAGTCCTGCAGGTCAGCATCCATCGTGATGACTACATCCCCCTTGGCAGCCTTAAAACCGCAGTACAAAGCAGCTGACTTGCCGTAGTTTCTCCTAAAGCAAATACCACGGACAAGACCGCCTTCGGCTGACAGACCCTTAATGACTTTCCACGAGTCATCCGTACTGCCGTCATTGACAAAAATGACCTCATAAGAGAACTTGTTCTCCTTCATCACGCGCGCTATCCACTCATAGAGTTTGGGCAGCGATTCTGCCTCGTTATACAGAGGCACTATAACCGATATATCCATAATTTTACGTATTTCGGGTGCAAAATTACAAAAAATTTTTCATACTTGCAAATTTATTTGCATATTTCAAAAAAAAGTTGTACCTTTGTGCCGAATTTGTGAATTTGAATGAGCATTCAGGAAAATGAAGATTGCATTCACCACCGAATTACCCAAAGAAGGTTTCGTCCGTTTAGCCGGTCACACGCTGTACGCTCCGTTCGAAGAAGCGGAGGTATTGGTGTGCACCTTTGATGCACTTGTGTCGCGGCAGATGATTGACGCGATGCCCCATCTTCGGTTAATTGCCAATTTCGGAGCGGGATATAACAATATTGACTTGGAGGCTTGCCAAGAGCGCGGCATCCGGGTGACCAACACACCGCAACCCGTTATTGAACCTACGGCAGAGTTGGCTTTTGCGCTGATGATCGATATAGCCAGACGCGTGAGTGAGTTTGATAGAACGGTACGGGAAGGCAAGGCTGTCTTCGGTGTAATGAATAACCTCAGTCATTCCTTGTACGGCAAAACGCTCGGCATCATCGGCATGGGTCGCATCGGTAGAGTTTTGGCAAGACGTGCAGCAGCAAGCGGTATGAAGGTGATCTATCATAACAGACATCGGTTAGTGGATGAGCGGATTAGCGGATTAGTGGACGCTAAAGCCGAATACGTGGATTTTCAGACGCTGCTGCAGGATAGTGATTTTGTGAGTCTGAACCTACCCTACACGCCGGAAGTAAGGCATATAATCGGTAAACCGGAATTAGGGATGATGAAACGCAGTGCATACCTTATTAACACCGCGCGCGGCGCGCACGTAGATGAACAGGCATTGGTGGAAGCGCTGCAGAACGGAATCATCGCCGGAGCCGCATTTGATGTGTATGAGCATGAACCTGCGATTTCAACGGAATTATTGACGCTTCCGAACGTCGTTTTGTCCCCCCATACCGGCACGGGTACATGGGAAGGCCGCATCGCCATGTGCGAAAACGTATGCGACAATATAATTGCGTTTATTGATGAAAGGCCCACAGATATGAATATTGTTTTATAAGCCCACAGATTTAACAGATTTTTTATGAATATCGTTGAACGTTTCTTGAAGTATGTGTCGTTTTGCACGACCAGTGATGAAAACACGAACATGACCCCTTCGACCCCGGGGCAGATGGAGTTTGCACGTTTCCTGAAGGACGAGTTGAGAAGTATCGGTTTGACAGACGTTTCCCTCGATGAAAACGGGTATATTATGGCAACACTGGAAGCTAATAGCCAAGAGCTAAGAGCTAAGAGCCCTATGATTGGTTTCATTGCCCATATGGATACGAGTCCGGATGTGAGTGGTCGGCATGTAAAGACCAGTATCGTGAAAGCAGAAGAGCGCGATTTCATCGATAAAAAATATGCCGGTCAGGATGTCATCGTAACCGATCAAACGACGCTGTTAGGTGCCGACGACAAAGCCGGTATAGCGGAGATAGTGACTGCCTGTGAGTACCTTATTCAGCACCCCGAGATCAAGCATGGTAAAGTGCGTATCGGTTTCACGCCGGACGAAGAGATAGGTCAGGGAGCCGACCATTTTGATGTAAAGAAATTCGGTGCTGATTTCGCCTATACGATGGACGGCGGTGCCGTAGGAGAATTGGAGTTTGAGAATTTCAATGCTGCATCCTGTAAGATTCACGTTCACGGAGTGAACGTTCACCCGGGCTCGGCTTACCACAAAATGCGCAACTCGATGCGTATAGCCTATCAGATTGCCGTCATGCTCCCGCGCTTCCAGACGCCCGAGCATACGCAAGGCTACGAGGGCTTCTATCACCTGATCGGTATGAGCGGTACGGTAGAAGAGACCACGCTCAGTTATATCATCCGCGACCATGACCGCACGCTCTTTGAGTACCGCAAAAAGGAATTGGAGCACTTGGTGCGCAAGATCAACACCGAGTACGGTGAAGGGACGGCAGAGATAGAGATACGCGATCAGTACTATAACATGCGGGAGAAGATCGAACCCGTGATGCACATCATCGAACTGGCAGAAAACGCGATGAAATCGGTAGGAATTGAACCTATTATCAAACCTATCCGTGGTGGTACAGACGGTGCTCGACTGTCGTTTGAAGGTCTCCCCTGCCCCAATATCTTCGCAGGCGGTGAGAACTTCCACAGCCGCTTCGAGTATCTCCCGATTCCTTCGATGGAAGCAGCTGAGCAAGTCATTTTGCAAATCGTGCAAAATGCTTGCAATTGTAAATTGTAAATTGAAAATTGTAAATTGATATTATGTTAAAAACAACTCCGTTTACAGACATTCATATTGCGTTAGGCGCAAAGATGGCTGAGTTTGCAGGCTTTAACATGCCTATTCAATACCCTACGGGTATTAACCAGGAACACATGATCGTGCGTGAGGGCGTCGGTGTGTTCGATGTGAGTCACATGGGTGAGTTCTGGGTGAAAGGCGAGAAGGCTCTGGATTTCTTGCAGTATATAACCACCAATGACCTGAGTGTTATTCCGGCAGGCAAGGCACAGTACACCTGCATGCCGAACGGCAAAGGCGGTATCGTGGATGACTTGATCATTTACAAGTACTCGACTACCAAATACCTGATGGTAGTGAATGCCGGCAATATAGACAAAGACTGGAAGTGGGTGAATGAGATTAGAGATCTCAGATTTCAGGATTCAGATGTCAGGTTGGAGAACGCTTCGGAGCGTTATGGTCAATTAGCGGTTCAGGGTCCGAAAGCAACAGAATTGCTCCAGTTACTGACCGATGCTGACCTCAAGTCCATCGACTATTATGCTTTCCGTGAGTGGAGTTTTGCCGGTGTACCGGGTGTTATTCTATCGAACACAGGCTACACAGGCGCAGGAGGATTTGAACTCTATTTCCCTGCCGAAGCCGGAAAGCAAATTTGGGACGCTTTGTTTGAGGTAGGTAAACCGTTCGGTCTCGCTCCTATTGGTCTCGGTGCCCGTGACAGCCTGCGTCTGGAGAAATGGTACTGCCTCTACGGTCATGACATCGACGACACGACTTCACCGCTGGAAGCAGGTCTCGGTTGGATCACCAAACTGGATGCCAAAGACTTCATTGACCGCGATTTCCTCAAACAACAAAAAGCGGAAGGCGTCAAACGCAAACTCGTTCATTTCGAATGTCTGGAGCGTGCTATCCCGCGTAACGGCTACGAAATATGCGATGAAAACGGAGAAAAAATAGGTAATGTCACTTCCGGCATCATGCTGCCCAACACCAAAGTGGGCATCGGTATGGGGTACGTGAAGACCGAGTTTGCCAAGAAAGAACACCTTATATATATACGCATACGCGAGAAGCTGCAACCGGCAAAGATTGTGTAAGGTGTAAGGTGTAAGGTGTAATGGGAAAGAACGTAGCATTGGTCTTAGGGTCCGGAGGCGCACGAGGTTTGGCGCATATCGGAGCTATCGAGGCACTCGAAGAACGGGGTTATACCATCACGAGTATAGCCGGTTGTTCGATGGGCTCCATCATCGCCGGTATGTATGCAGCAGGGCAACTCAAAGAAGCCAAAGAATGGTTCTTGAGTGTCGATAAGCAACTGATACTGAGGATGATGGACGTAAACCTGTTGAGCAGCAACTCGCTGGTGAAAGGAGAGCGTATCATCAAAGAGTTGGAGAAAGTAGTGCCGGACCGACCGTTGGAAGAATTGACCATCCCTTGTACTCTGGTCGCTTCGGACATGATGAACACAGAGGAAGTGATCTTCCGTACGGGAAGTCTGTTTGAAGCCGTGCGCGCATCAATCAGTATTCCGTTGTTTTTCAAGCCCATACAGATAGGCAACCGTTTGCTTATTGACGGCGGAATCCTCAATCCGTTGCCCTTGCATATCGTTGAGCGTACGGAAGGGGATATCCTTGTCGCGATGGACATCAGCGGCAAGGATGCCATGCCGATGGAAATGGAGATGCCTGATCCGATTGATGTGGAAGGTAAGATCGCTGCGATAGAAGCCCATGGATGGGATGTTCCGGATGGGCTGGAGAAACAGTTACGCTCGTTAGGCAAGAAAGTGGACGATATCCGCCGACGCCGCGCGGCTGACCTCGGGCGTAATGTTAATTTCTTCGGATTACTGGACCGCATGTCCGACATGCAGATTCAGCAAAACACCTTACTCGCTTTGCGTCTCACACCACCCGACGTGCATGCCGTGATGCGCCAATATGCCTATAACACGTTCGATTTCGACAAAGCCGAAGAAATCATCGCGGAAGGCAAGCGAATCATGAACGAAGCACTCGATAAATACGAAGAAAAGGCATAAAATATTCCATTTTTACAAAAAAGTAACAAAATTTAATAAAATGTTCAATTTTATTTGCATATATAAAAAAAAAGTAGTACCTTTGCACTCGAAATGAGAAAGGGGATGATTTACTTACTCATTAACATCTGAAAAAAATTATGGCAACGAAACATTATTTATCGTATCTTCAAGAAACAATCCGTTCGCACTGGAACGACCTCGCAATGTCTGACTTGGACGGCGAGCACCGTTATACGTACGCTCAGTTAGCAGCAGAGATAGAAAAACTGCACGTTACCTGGCGGGAATTAGGTATCAAAGAAGGAGATAAAATCGCGCTCTGCGGTCGTAACTGCGCTAACTGGGGACTGTTGTTCCTGGCTGCCACGAGTTACAAAGCGATCGTGGTAAGTATATTGCCGGACTTTACAGCAGAAGGAATATACGCGTTGGTGGACCATTCGGAGGCGGTATTGCTGTATGTAGGTCCGAACGTAAAGCGTAAGATTGATCCTACGCAGATGAAAGGCTTGCGGGCCACCATCTTCATGGACGAAATGTCTATCGTTGAAGCTGACGATACGTTCCGCAAGAAATACGAAGGCGCTGATGCCGCTTTTGCGAAAGCCTTCCCGAACGGAGTACAGCCTGAGGATGTGGTTTATCCTACGGATAACTACGATGACCTGGCGGTGCTGAACTACACTTCCGGTTCGACAGGAAACCCCAAAGGTGTCATGTTGACGCATCTTAACCTCAGCGGTAACGTAGAGTTCGCTTGCGCCCGTATTCCTCATAAACCGGGTGACAAAGTGCTGTCCATGCTGCCTATCGCTCATATGTTCGGACTGATGTTCGAGTTCCTGTACCAGGTATGCGACGGTGCTGAGGTCTATTTCCTCACACAAGCGCCTACCCCGACGGTGCTCATGAAAGCGTTCGCCCAAGTGAAACCGTTCATGATCCTGACTGTACCTTTGGTAGTGGAGAAGATCATCAAGAAAGGTGTACTGCCGAAGATCAGCAGCCCGTTGATGAAAATCCTATGGAAGACGCCGTTTATCAAGAAAGTGATTCGCGGTAAAGTCAAAGACGGATTGGATACCATGTTCGGCGGTCAACTGCGCTTCCTCATCATTGGCGGTGCAGCCCTCAACGGTGAGGTAGAACAGGTACTGCATGACATCAAGTTCCAATACTGCGTGGGCTACGGTATGACCGAATGCGGACCGCTCATCAGTTACGAAGACTGGTACCGCTATGCGTTCCATAGTTGCGGTAAAGAACTGCCGCAGTGCCATGTGCGCATTGACTCGGAAGACCCGACAAGCAAAGACGGTGAGATACAGGTGAAAGGTATTAACGTCATGAAGGGATACTATAAGAACGAAGAGGCAACCAAGGCTGCTTTCACCGAAGACGGTTGGATGCGTACGGGTGACCTCGGCGTGCTGGATAAAGAAGGAAATATCTATATCCACGGCCGTTCGAAGAACATGATCCTCGGACCGAGCGGACAGAATATCTACCCCGAAGAGTTGGAAGACAAACTGAACTCTATGCCGTGCGTGATCGAATCTATCGTTGTGGACCGCGATCATAAACTGGTGGCACTCGTCTTCCCGGATCTCTCTGCGGAAGGCAAGAAACAATTAGGAGCCAAGAGTCTGAATCAGCAGATGGAAGAGAACCGCATCGCGGTAAACAAAGATCTTCCTAACTACAGTCAGATCAGTAGCATAGAATTAGTAGCGTCGGAGTTTGAAAAGACGCCGAAACGCTCTATCAAACGTTACCTTTATAAATAAGTCTTGGCGACTCGCTCGCACAAGACTTACTTAGGTACAAACGTACCAAGGTAACACCCCACGTTACGGCGTGAGTAACCGTAACGTTCTGTAAATAATTAAGTGAGTAAGTAGTTTGATTTTCGGAAAGAAAATCGAAGCTTGCGCGAAACTGGGAAGCTTCGCGCTTGTTTTTTTTTATACATTTTCTTGCATAATTCAAAAAAAAGCAGTACCTTTGCAGCGAAAATTTGAAAATGAGAAAATGTGTAAATGATCAAATAGCATGACCAAGCATTATTTACTATATCTGACGAAAGTCATGTCGCATCAATGGAACGATGCGGCGTTGACGGATTATAACGAGAATCACGAATATACGTTCGGCGAGTTGGCGATCGAGATGTTGCGCCTGCATGTGCTGTTTGAGCAACTGGGCCTCAAACGCGGTGATAAGATTGCTCTCTGCGGTCGTAACTGTGCCAACTGGGCAGTCGCTTACCTCGCTATAGCGGCGTATGAAGGTGTATGCGTCAGTATATTGCAAGACTTCACAGCAGAGGACATTGCGCACTTGTTGGACCACTCAGACAGCGAAATGCTTTTCGTCGGACCTTATGTATGGAAAGACCTGCAACATCAGACCCTGCCGGCTAAAGTGAAAGCCGTCCTCTCACTCGAAGACTGGAGAGTACTCTACTCTAACAGCGACAGCGGTCTAACATCTAACAGCGATAGCGATCTAACGTCTATTGTGGATAAAGCCTTCAAGGCTAAATACCCGCGACCGATAGAACCCGAAGACGTTTATTTCTCTGCCGATCCCGAGACACTGTCGCTCATCAACTACACATCCGGTTCAACGGGCAGCCCAAAAGGCGTCATGCTCAACGGCCGCTCGCTGAGCAACAACGTCGAAGTGGGCATGAAAATGCTTCCCGTCGATCCGGGACAACGCCTCGTGTCCATGCTTCCGCTCGCACATATGTTCGGTCAGATTTGCGAACTCCTCTACCCGCTTTGCTCGGGCACGCATATTTATTTCCTGACCAAGAGCCCTACCCCTTCGATCCTGCTCAAAGCCCTCAATGAGGTGCAACCTTATCTGGTCGTAACGGTGCCTCTCGTCATCGAAAAAATCTACAAAAAGAACCTTGACCCGACGCTCAGCAAATGGGCAATCCGTACGTTCTGGCATGTGCCCGGCATAGGCGATTTGATTAAAGGGCGCGTCAAAAAGGGTCTTCGCAATGCTTTCGGCGGCAAACTGCGTTATTTCATATGCGGCGGTGCGGCTATGAATCCGATCGTTGAGAAGTGTCTGATGGACATCCATTTCCCGCTCTCTATCGGGTATGGCATGACCGAATGCGGACCACTCATCGGAGGCAACCCGCCGAAGTATTTCAAAGCCCGTACAGGTGGTGTACCCGTGATGAACATGGACGTCAAGATAGACGAACCCAACGATGCCGGCATCGGTGAGATTCTGGTCAAAGGCGAGAACGTCATGCTCGGTTATTACAAGAACCCCGAAGCTACCAAAGCCGTCTTTACAGAAGACGGTTGGATGCGTACAGGCGACCTCGGACGACTCGACCGAAAGAAGAATATTTACATCAAGGGTCGCTGCAAAACGATGTTCCTCGGTGCCTCGGGACAGAATATTTACCCCGAAGAGATCGAAGACAAACTCAATAACCAAGAGGCTGTAGGCGAATCGCTCATCGTTGAACGCGAAGGCAAACTGGTGGCACTCGTCTTCCCTGATGAGACGCTCACCAAACGCATGAGCTTCGAAGAGATTCAAGCGCTTATGAAAGCAAACCTCGCCAAGCTGAATAGTCTTATTCCTTCTTACAGCAAAGTAGCCGACATCGAGGTGCAAGACAAACCCTTCGAGCACACACCCAAACGATCCATCAAACGATTCCTCTACAAATAAAAAAGAAGCGGAGCCCGAAAGCTCCGCTTTTCCTTTCTTCCATTCATCCATTCACCCATTCATCCATTATAGCAAGTGGAAACTTACTGTCAGTCCCGCCATCACGATGGAAACCATCGACATCAGCTTGATGAGGATATTCAGACTCGGACCGGCAGTGTCTTTGAACGGATCACCTACGGTGTCACCAACCACAGTTGCCTTATGGCAGTCACTACCCTTTCCTCCGAAATGACCCTCCTCCACGTATTTCTTCGCGTTGTCCCACGCACCGCCTGCATTCGCCATGAAAACAGCCAGCACGAAACCCGTTGCCAGACCACCGATGAGCAGACCCAGCACACCGGCCACACCGAGTACCAGACCCGTGATGATCGGAACGATGATCGCCAAGATAGACGGCAACAGCATCTCATACTGCGCACCCTTGGTCGAGATCTCCACACAACGGGCATAGTCAGGATGAGCCTTGCCTTCCAGGATACCTTTGATCGTCTGGAATTGACGACGAACCTCTTCCACCATCTTCTGCGCCGCACGGCCTACTGCGTTCATCGTCAGACCGCAGAACAGGAATGCCATCATCGAACCGATGAAGATACCCACGAGTACCAACGGGTTCATCAGGTTCACATTATACGCGTCCATGAAATCGACCAGTGTCGCCTTAGCAGCCTCTACACCATTCGGCAGCGCCTCACCCGTACGAATCAATGCGATCTTGATCTCCTCTACGTACGAAGCCAAGAGAGCCAAGGCCGTCAGAGCCGCACTACCGATAGCAAAACCTTTACCCGTTGCCGCAGTCGTGTTTCCTAACGCATCGAGCGCATCGGTACGTTGACGCACTTCTGCCGGCAGACCCGACATCTCTGCGTTACCGCCTGCGTTATCCGCTATCGGACCATACGCGTCGGTCGCAAGCGTGATACCCAGCGTTGAGAGCATGCCGACAGCAGCGATTCCGATACCGTACAGACCCATACTCAGATTAGCCGCACTGAACTCAATATGGAAACCGTTCGCGCAGAGATACGCGAGAATAATCGCCACACCTACAGTGATCACAGGAATAGCCGTGGAAAGCATACCAAGTCCCAGACCGCTGATGATAACGGTTGCCGGGCCGGTCTGCGAACTCTCGCTCACTTTCTGGGTCGGTTTATAACTCTGCGAGGTGTAGTACTCTGTCGATTGACCGATGATAACACCTGCCGTCAGACCCACTACCACCGACAAGCCCACTTGCCACCACTGGTTGGTCTCGGTGCCAAACAGCCAAGCGAAGATGCCGAAAGTTACCAAAGCGATGAGCACCGCAGCCGTGTTCGTTCCGATAGCGAGCGCACGCAGCAGTTCTTTCATGCCCGCACCCTCTTTGGTTTTCACCAGATAGATACCTATAATAGAGAGCAGCACGCCGCACGCAGCGATCAATGAAGGAGCCAGCACGGCTTTCAACTGCATCTCGCCCGAAAAGGCAAAAGCCGACGCACCCAAGGCCATGGTAGCCAGGATTGAACCCGCATAACTCTCATATAGGTCGGCTCCCATACCGGCTACGTCACCTACGTTGTCTCCTACGTTATCGGCGATGGTAGCAGGGTTGCGCGGATCATCCTCCGGGATGTTATATTCGGTCTTACCCACGAGGTCCGCGCCTACGTCAGCCGCTTTCGTGTAGATACCGCCCCCCACACGTGCAAAGAGCGCTTGTGTCGAAGCACCCATGCCGAAGGTCAACATGGTCGTCGTGATCGTAATCAGGTCGGCTTCTGCGCCTACCATCTCCAGCAGCCCTGTGCCGTTGAGGATCAAGAACCAACCGGCGATATCCAGCAATGCCAGACCAACCACCGTCAGACCCATCACGGCGCCGGAACGGAAAGCGACCTGCAGACCCGAGTTGAGGTTCTTGCGTGCCGCATTCGCTGTACGCGCCGAAGCGTAGGTAGCGGTCTTCATACCAAAGAAACCGGCCAAACCCGAGAAGAAACCACCCGTCAGGAAGGCGAACCATACGATACCGTTCTGGAGGTTGAAATAGGCCATGATAGCAAAAACAACAGCCAGCACGACAAATACAATCGTCACCACTTTGTACTGCTGCTTTAGATACGCCATGGCACCCTTGCGGACATGCGAAGCAATGGTTTTCATCAGATCCGTTCCTTCATCCTTACCCAACATCGAGCGATAGAAGTAATACGCAAAGCCGAGCGCCAACACAGACGCCGCCAAAACGAAATACATCAAAACAGTTAAATCACTCATAGAAAAATTGTGTTTTAATTCGTATTAATGGTTAATTATGTTCTCAAAACGGCTGCAAAATTACAAAAAAAAATTAATATGTGCAAATAAAATTTGCATAATTGAAAAAAAAATCGTAACTTTGCAGCCGATTTACGAAAAACACCTGTTAAATAGATGCAAACTATTCGTTTTTGTTTCGACAAAATGATGCGCGCAGGTATCAAACTTGCGATGCTGACCGGCGTGGCGTTTACCGTCACGGCATGTTATGGTGTGCCGCCTCAGAACAGAGAATGGTATGAGGACGAGGCATATCGGACGGACACACAGCAAGTGGAACAACAATTAGTTCCGGAACAAGAAGAAGCAGAATAAACACATTATAAAATAGTTTTTAACAAATGGAAAAGAAAAAGAGAGTTTACACCTTCGGTAACGGTAAGGCTGAAGGTAATGCACAAATGCGCGAGCTGCTTGGCGGTAAGGGCGCTAACTGTGCTGAGATGAACTTGGTGGGTGTACCCGTTCCTCCGGGATTCACCATCACCACCGAGGTTTGTAACGAGTACTACCAGGTTGGTCAGGAGAAGATCGTGGCTGAGTTGACCGAAGAAGTCAACGCTGCGGTTGCTCATGTAGAGGATCTGATGAACTGCAAGTTCGGTGATCCGAAGAACCCGCTCCTCGTTTCCGTTCGTTCGGGTGCACGTGCGTCCATGCCGGGTATGATGGATACCATCCTCAACCTTGGTTTGAATGACGTAGTAGCAGAGGGTATGGTGGCTAAGACCAACAATCCTCACTTCGTTTATGACTCCTATCGCCGTTTCGTACAGATGTATGGTGACGTCGTACTGGGTATGAAGCCGGTAAACAAAACTGACATCGATCCGTTCGAGGCGATCATTGACGAAGTAAAAGAGATCCGTGGCGTCAAGTTGGATAAGGACCTGAATGTAGAGGAACTCAAGCTCCTCGTAGCTCGTTTCAAAACCGCTATCAAAGAGCGTACCGGTAAGGACTTCCCGGATGATCCGATGGAGCAACTCTGGGGCGCTATCTGCGCGGTATTCCGCTCATGGATGAACGAAAGAGCGATCCTGTATCGTAAGATGGAAGGAATTCCTGACGAGTGGGGAACGGCCGTTTCCGTTATGGCGATGGTATTCGGTAACATGGGTGACACCTCCGCAACGGGTGTTTGCTTCAGCCGTGATGCCGGTAACGGTGAGAACCTCTTCAACGGTGAGTACCTTGTTAACGCACAGGGTGAAGACGTGGTAGCAGGTATCCGTACGCCGCAACAGATCACCAAGATCGGTTCGCAACGTTGGGCAGAGCGCGCTGGTATCAGCGAAGCTGAGCGTCTGGCTAAGTATCCGTCTATGGAAGAAGCTATGCCGGAGATGTACGCTGAACTCAACGCTATCCAGCAGAAACTCGAGGACCACTACCGCGACATGCAAGATATGGAGTTCACCGTTCAGGAAGGCAAACTCTGGTTCCTCCAGACTCGTAACGGTAAACGTACCGGTACAGCTATGGTGAAGATCGCCATGGATATGGTTCGCGAAGGTAAGATCTCTGAGAAAGAGGCGATTATGCGTTGCGAACCGCAGAAACTCGACGAGCTGCTCCACCCTGTCTTCGACAAGGACGCACTCAAGAAAGCGAAAGTGATCACCCAAGGTCTGCCCGCTTCTCCGGGTGCAGCTTGTGGTCAGATTGTCTTCCACGCTGATGACGCGCAGGAATGGCACGCTAACGGTCACAAAGTAGTGATGGTTCGTATCGAGACTTCTCCGGAAGACCTCGCAGGTATGTCGGCTGCCGAAGGTATCCTCACCGCTCGTGGTGGTATGACTTCGCACGCTGCAGTCGTTGCTCGTGGTATGGGTAAATGCTGCGTTTCGGGTGCAGGTGCAATCCAAGTAGACTACAAGGCTAAGACCGTTAAGATCGAAGGCGTTACCTACAAAGAGGGTGACTACATCTCCCTCAACGGTACCACCGGTCAGGTTTATGCAGGTGAGATCCCGACCAAGGCTGCTGAGCTCAGCGGTGACTTCAAGGCACTCATGGATCTCTGCGACAAATATACCAAACTGCAAGTTCGTACGAACGCAGACACCCCGCACGACGCTGCTGTTGCACGCGCATTCGGTGCGAAGGGTATCGGTCTGACCCGTACGGAGCATATGTTCTTCGAGGACAAGAAGATCCTCGCAATGCGTGAGATGATCCTCGCGAAAGACGCTGAAGGTCGTGAAAAAGCATTGGCTAAGTTGCTGCCGTACCAGAAAGCTGACTTCAAGGGTATCCTTGAGGCTATGGACGGTTGTCCGGTGAATATCCGTCTGCTCGATCCTCCTTTGCATGAGTTTGTTCCCCATGATCTGAAGGGCCAGAAGCAAATGGCAGAAGAGATGGGCGTATCCGTAGAAGAGATCCAGGCACGTGTGGCATCGCTCGCAGAGAACAACCCGATGCTTGGTCACCGTGGTTGTCGTCTCGGTATCACCTTCCCTGAGATCACCGCTATGCAAACCCGCGCTATCCTCGGTGCTGCTTGCGAACTCAAGAAAGAGGGCAAGAACCCGATGCCGGAGATCATGGTTCCGCTGATCGGTATCCTCTATGAGCTCAAACAACAGAAAGAGATCATCCAACGCGTAGCTAAAGAGGTATTCGAAGAGTACGGTATCGAAGTAGAATTCGAGATCGGTACAATGATCGAGATCCCGCGTGCTGCCCTGACGGCTGATCGCATCGCTACAGAGGCTCAGTACTTCAGCTTTGGTACCAACGACTTGACCCAGATGACGTTCGGTTACAGCCGTGACGATATCGCTTCCTTCTTGCCGGCTTACCTCGAGAAGAAGATCCTCAAAGTGGATCCGTTCCAGGTACTTGACCAGAATGGTGTTGGCCAGCTGATCAAGATGGCAGTTGAGAAAGGCCGTGCCGTTCGTCCGGGACTCCGTACCGGTATCTGCGGCGAGCACGGTGGTGAACCTTCGTCCGTTAAGTTCTGCGCACGTGTAGGCATGAACTACGCTTCCTGCTCACCGTTCCGCGTACCTATCGCCCGCCTCGCTGCCGCCCAAGCCGCCGTTGAAGACGAGCAATAATTCGTCTATGCGATAATGGAAATAGCGTACCCGTGAAGGTACGCTATTTTTGTATATAATAGAGAGTATTGGTATCCTATAGTGACGTACAGGATGGTCTCGAGATGGTCGCGGGTGAATGTAATGAATAGCAGATGGGTACGTGATGCCTAGGCAATAGTAAGGGCAATGACTAACCAATATCAAAGGAATATCTAAGGAATAACTAACGTTTTGAAGGTAGTTGGGGCGTGAAAAACAGCAAAAATGTGTCTTATCCTGAAATACGTTGACACAAAAAAGTGTCATTATGAAGTACAAAATTACGAAAGCGGACAGGATGCGAATTGTCCACGAGTATGAAACAAGTGATCTAAGTTATGCTGAATTAGCG
>Ga0310690_10003252_pt1 | contig 24732 bp, 17 predicted proteins | sample AusTroGonzalo_MG_2_FD_207661 | JGI IMG/M metagenome (GOLD analysis project Ga0310690, IMG submission 207661) | Bovine rumen microbial communities from tropical cattle in Woodstock, Queensland, Australia - Gonzalo_04 (v2) (version 2) | ecosystem: Host-associated > Mammals > Digestive system >... | reverse complement strand
TTAATATCCTACAATTATATCAGCAAACTGACTCCATCCCGAAGCGGATTTGTAGGCCTCCACACTGGCTTGGGGCACCTTGATTTCCTGAAGACAAGTCAAAAGACAATCCGATTCTACCAATGCAAATGATGGAGGAGTAGTGGCTCTACAGGTCATGGAAGTTAATGAGTTACATCTCTCAAAAGCATGTATCCCAATCCACTTCATGGAAGCAGGCAAATCTATCGAGGCAAGGTTCCCGCATCCATGAAATGCGTCATAACCAATCTCTTCGAGCGTGTTGGAAAGTGTAACGCTGCTCAATTGCGTACAATAAAAGAAAGCAGAATTGCCAATTTTAGTCACCGTATTGGGCAACACTATGGAAGTCAGCTTATTGCATTCCTGAAAAGTTTGGCTTTTGATTCCTACTACCGAATAGGTCTGCCCAAGATGCGTGAACTCGGCTGGGATGACTTCCTTCCCATAATACTGCCTGTTGACCAGCTCGGGATTGAAGTCCGTTGCACGGGTGACGACGGCAGTGTTGGGCGAAACGAGAATAAAATACATCTTCTTCAACTCGTTCTGATAGCTGGCCTCTACAATCACTTGGCCTTCGCGGACCACTTCCTGTGTGGAAATGATTTTCAGCGGTTCGTTTTCATCCTTTTGGCAAGCAGTCATGGCAAGACCCAAAACAAGGGCCAACAAGCCTTTCCATAAATCCTTTGTTTTCATCTTTTTCATTTTTTAGTCTATAATTACATTCCAACGATGATGTCTTTATACAATCGCCAGAAATGGCTTTCCTTGTACAAGTCAACGCTTTGCGCTGGGACAAGGATGCGCTCGATGGCGTTGCTTAGCATGAAATAGTCTTCATAATATTCGCCATTGGGGTCTTTCTCTGGAGGGGTTGTTGGTCGGCATATTAAGGTGGTCAACGATGAGCAATCGCCCAATGGATTCACGCCCAGATATTCCACTGATTCGGGAATTTCAAAACTTGTGAACCCGGTGCTATTAAATGCGCCATCACAAATAGTGGTGACATGATCGTGTAAAGTAACGGATGTCAAAGAAAAACACATGGAGAACATGCCAAAAGGAATTCTTTCCATCGACAGAGGAATCTCGACGCTTGTCAGGCAAGTGGCACAAAAGACATTGTTGTCAAAAGTGCAAGTGGAATTACGTATATCCACAGAAACCAATCCGGAGCCGGCGAAAGCTGCATCACCAATGTATTTCACTGAATTGGGAATGTCAATGGAGGTAAGGTGCACACAACCGCTGAAAGCCCTGCCGCGGATTGTATCGATGGTGTTGGGCATCTTGACTGAGTACACCAAACTGACAACTTCGTAGTTTTGGACAGAGGCTTTAAAAGCAGCCTCACCGATGCAAGTCACCTTATAAGTTTTGCCGTTGTGGACAAAACGGTCGGGAATGACGACGTCGCCGCGATAAATCCAAGGTGATTGTTCCTCCTGATCGGTATAAAACCTGTAATGGCTGACCACTTCGGCAGTACTGTTGGAGAGCAAGTGAAAATACATTTTGGTGTTGTCGGAATAGCTTACCTCAACCGTAGTGCCGAAATAATTCTCGACCTCGTCGGTGGAGACAATCCCCAAGACATCGGCATCGGACTTTTGGCATCCTGCAAAGGTCGCCGTCAAAAGCGACAAAGCGAATACAAACAGGTTCGTTTTCTTCATGATTCTATAGTTTTATTATTGCTTCAAAAGTTAAACATTTGTTGTTTCGACAAAAGTATGAAAAACCCAAAAACAGAATTGTCTTGTCAAGCCCCAACGGGGTTTTGTCCCTATGATTTTTGGTCTGAAAATGTTATATTATTGACAATCAACATTTTGTAAAAATACGATTTTTGATTTTGTCCCTATGATTTCTTTACGATTTTGTCTGAAAACACCTTTCCATCTTCCATTTTGACCCGCATCGTGTAGGTTCCCGAAGGCAAATCTGCCATGTTGAGGCTTTCCAAACCATTCTTTTGTGCGCGTACCAAGCGGCCTTGCAGGTCGTAGAGTTCTATGCTTGTCGGTTTCACGTCTGGAGAGTATTGCAAGTGAAGGTTGTCTTGGACGGGGTTGGGGTAGTAGGTGTAAGGGCGAACAACGATGCCTTGCTCTTCAAGTGAGTCATAATTGTCATTGAAAACCACAACGGATATGCTTCCAGGGGTTTGTCCATAGACATATGAGCCCACGGCTATGCTCCCATCTTGAAGCACCTTCATACATGTGGCCCAATGAAACATGTCCTCGGATAGGAAATGACGTTCCCATTGGATGTTCAAGCCCCCATCCAAACGAAGCAATACCAAGTGGTTAGGTTCACCAACCGTTGTCATATAGGAAAGGTATATCGTGTTGCAGTCAATGGCTATGACACGAAGGGCTTCAGGCTGCAACTTGCTGGTACCGAAAAGAGCGGTTGTCGTTACCTCATGATTTCGGTTGCGCTTTTCCAACAAAATGGATCTTATGGTATAATAGTTGGAATCCAACTTCTTATAAGTGTTGACATGAAGATAGTATAGACTGTCGATCGTGGCAAAATGCTGTTCCCAGTTATGAGAATAAAAACAGTTTTGGTATGAATAAAACCGCTGCTCATCCACTACGTTGAACAAACTGTCCAATACATAGAAGCGAATTGGGGGATTGTCATAGATATCGGCATTGTGATTGCTTCCCCAGTAGCAATAACGCAAAGGAGATTCGCTGTAGATTCCCGTGTGCTTTAAAACAAGGTCATCAAAAAACCTGATTTCAGGCACTTCTTTTCGGTCTTTCAGCATTCCATCAAAACCAATGCGTAAAAAATAAGTCATGAAAAACTCGTTAGGAGTGTCATTGAGACTGTAGGAAGCGATAATGTCGCCAAAAGAATCAACAAAAAAGTCGTAAGAGTAACCGCTAAAAAGCATTGGAGAACAATCGATTACCAGGTTTTCTTCACCTATGATGGTAAGGGTTTTATCGATGGTTTTCATTCGGAATAAAAGTGTGTCATGTACTTTTTCAAAATACGCGAAGACATAATTGTCGGGATGCTCAAGGTCACAATCAAACATCGTCCTGAGCGGAACATCTTGGATTTCGATGAGTAGAGAGTCTGTCACGATTCCGTCTGTTGAAAACTTGTAGAACATCACACCGAGGTCGGGGCCTACAAATGCTTCCTCGAACAAGGGGCATTCCACAATCAGACAATTGTCGCTTGTTTCCACAATATTGTGAAAGTTGAAGTATAGGCCATTCTCGTGCCAGAATTCGGTGACGATTTCTTGGGCTTGGCCAAATGTTGCTGTTATCAGCAAGGTGAAAATTAATGTTAGTTTTTTCATAATGCTACGATTTTAATGTTGTTGCGACAAAAGTATATAAAAAATCCGCGAATTTTTCAAGGCTTAGGCAAAAGTACGCCTTTTTCTTGTATTGAGAAATATCAAACCATTGATAAACAACAGTTTGAAAAACAAAAAAGTACGCCTTTTTTTCATTGAATCAAGTTGGAAACTGCCTTCGAATCCACTTTTTTCCTGATGTTGGTGCGGTATTTTACCACGGTGTTGGTGCTCAAGCCCAAAAGTTCAGCCTCCTCCTTCACACGGAAACCGAGGAAGGAAAGCGCAACAATTTGGCACTCCGTTTCGCTCAAATCGGGGTGGTTGGCCTGCAATTTTTCCTTGGCTTGGGGATAGGCAGCAGCAAACTCGGCGAGAATGCGCTCCAGCCGGTTTTCCTGCCCCGATTGGTACAAGGCCATCACACGCTGCTGAAGCACCTGACGGGCCTGTTGCGCCTGTTGCGAGGCAACTTCAAACTCAGATTGCAGCTTCATATAGGCTTCTTTTTGCCTTAATGCCTCGACTTCCTTGTTTTTGTGGTAGCGATTGCTGAGCCACAGCACAGCCACAAGTGCGACAAGTGTTAAGGCCAACAACAGATAAAGCCGATAACGCTTTACCTGCTGCTCATTCTGCAACTGCATCATTTCCAATTTCTTGTCATACTCGTTTTTCACCTGTTCCACGGCTTGGGGTTGGTTTTCAATGGCTTCGCGCATCTCGAAATACCGATGGGCATATTCCAAGGCTTTCTCTTGGTTGCCCAAGGCTTCGTGCGACTTGTAGAGACGCTGGAAAATGGCCGTGTTTTCTGAGTTCGGAACCATTTCAAAGTGCATAGTATCCATGAAATCTATCTGTTTTTCAGCATAATAGATACAAGAATCATATTGCTCAAGTAGATAGAAACATCGGCTCAGTTCCGAATAAAGAGCGTCCTTGTAGTAGAACATCGGTCCCTCATAAAGCGCCAAGCCTTGATGGCATTCCGCAATAGCATTCCACAACAACTGTCGGCCATCTTCTTCGTTTTCAAAATCTTGATTGTTAAAACGATATCTGTGATACATCGAGTTGGAGAAATGGCAGTAGGCTATTCTTTCAGCATTGCCGGATTCTTTGGCAGCCTGCATGCCTTTTTCAAAATACATGCGGCAACTGTCGTATTCCTTGATAGCCAAATAAGCATCGCCCAAGGCGTTGTCTATACCAAAGCACATATAATAATTCTGTGTCTCTGCATAAAACTCTTCAGCTGCCTTCAAATGGTCTAATCCTTCTCGGGTATATCCATGATCCAAATAGCACATGCCCAGCTGAAACTGCAAATCGTATTTTTGGAAATCAATCCTTTCCTTTTCCGAAACTGGCCTATTGGCAAAGCGGATGAGCCGCTCGTCAATATGCTGGCATTGTTCTATGCTTTGCAATGCTTTTTGTAGCCAGTCCAACTTGACTTGCTCACCCTTGCCTTCCTTAAAGGCGATGCGCGAAAGTGCTTCGCATGTTTCGGCCTCAAACCATTTGTCGTTGCCACCAATGAAATAATTCTCAGCCACTTGCAGGAGAGAATCGGTTTCGTTGTCATAAAGGAAAAACGCATCGCGTACCTTGACTTTCAGCAGGCAATAATGCGCCCTTTCCTTCTCGGAAAGCACATGAACATTCAGTGTGTCAAGGATTTGCAGGACACTATCGGGCTTTTGGCCAAAATAGCCTTCCACTTGATAGAGCACATCCTCCTGCGGATTCGGCTCCATTGATTTGTTGCACGAGGCGAAAGCCAGAACAAACAAAAACGCTATCAGCAAAACTTTTTTCATGTCCCTATGATTTTTGCGTCAATTCCGCCAAAAACTCCGTGAAAGAAGCGTGATTAGCGAGAACAATTCCAGCCTGCCGAGCAACATCAGCAGCATGAGAAGCCATTTGGTGGCAATAGGAAAGGCGACGTATGAACCGCCCGGCCCCACTTGTCCGATGCCTGTGCCGACATTGCCCAAAGTGGCCGCTGAAGCGCCGATGGCCGTGTTGAAGTCGGTGCCTGTGAAAAGCAACAAAATGCCACCCGACAAAAATACTAGGAAATAGACGAAAATGAAAGTGATATTCTTGTAAACACCGCCACTTGAGATGGCCTTCCCGTTGATTTTCACTGGCAAAAGGGCATTGGGATGGATGATTCGCTTCAGTTCAAGCACGGAGTTCTTGATAAGAATCAGGTGACGGAAAAACTTGACGCCGCCCGAAGTGGAGCCAGAACACGCCCCGATGAACATCAGCAAAAACAGAATGCCCCAAAGGAATGCCGGCCAGGCCATGTAGTCGCTGACGAAAAAGCCCGTGGTCGTCAAAATGGAGATAACGCTGAAGAAGGATTCACGGAAGGCACCGCCGATGCTCTCGTGGCAGACCAACAGCAAGACCAAGCCCATACCGATGCCTATAAATAGGATGTATTGCAAAAACGTGTTGAACTCTTGGTTTTTCAGGATGGTGAACGACTTCCAGCTCAACGAGAGCAGCAACAGCGAGAAATTGCAACCCGAAATCACCATGAAAACGGCAACCACAACCTGGGAATAGTTGGAAAATGCCCCCATGTTGGCCGTTCGTGTGGAAAAGCCGCCTGTGCTGATAGTACTCATCGAATGGCAGAGCGCATCGTAGAGGTCCATGTCGCCCAAATAAAGCAATAGCGTCTCCAACAGCGTGAGAAACAGATAGATACCCCAAATACGCCAGACCGTGTGCATGATGCGCGGATGTAGCTTGTCATAGGTGATGCCGTTCATCTCTGAGACGAAGAGCTGCATTCCGCTCATGCTCAGGAAAGGCAGGATGGCGATGCTGAACACGATGATGGCAAAACCGCCTAGCCATTGCGTCATGCTGCGCCAAAACAGGATGTCTTTTGGTACGTTCTCAATTCGGTCTAATATGGTGGCGCCAGTGGTGGTGAAGCCCGACAGCGCCTCGAAGAAACCGTCGGTGAAGTTGGGCACACTCTTGCTGAGTAGGAAAGGCATGGCACCAAAAAGAGCCAGCACGAGCCACGATGTGCACACGATGAACACACCGTCGCGAGAGGTGGTTTTTTCGCTGTGGTGGTTGCGGGTGGCAATGATGAGCATGATGCCAGTCAGCAGGGTGATGAGGGCGGAAAAGGGCATACTGAAAGCATATAACCCATGGTGGAGATAGGTCACGGGGAGCACCGTCAGCATGAAGAAGCCTTCGATGAGCAGCAAAAAGCCGTCAATCCTAAGCACCAAGGGGATGTTTATTTTGCTTTTGAATGCCATCTTTCCTTATTTTTCACAAAACCTTCAAAATTCACAAAACCGTCTTCTTTTGTATGTTTTGTGATACCATGATAATCAATGAAATAAACGTTCTACGGCTGGGATGCCGTTGGGCAAGGCCAAAACCACCACTAGATCGTCGGTCTCGATTTGGAAGTCGTCGGTGGCGATGAAGCTCTCGCCGTCGCGGGTGATGCCGCAGATGATGGCGTCATTGGGCATGGCCAACTGTCCGATGGTCTTGCGCGTGACCGCCGAGCCAGCCCTGACGTCGAACTCTACGATGTCAGCATCGATGCCGCTGAGGCACTTCAGCGAAGAGACTTTGGCGCCGAGGGTGTATTTCACCATATAGCTCGCCGCAATCAGCTTCTTGTTGATGATGGAGTCGATGCCGATGTTTTGGGAGATGTCGATGTAGTCGATGTTCTCTACTAGGGCGATGGTCTTTTTCACGCCGAACGACTTGGCTTGCAGGCAAGTAAGTATGTTGGTCTCAGTGTTGTCGGTCACGGCAATGAAGGCATCCATGTCTTTGATGCCTTCGTCTTCGAGGAGGTCGAGGTCGCGGGCATCGGCGTTTACCACCAGGGCTTCAGAGAGGTAGTTGGTGAGGTCCATGCAGCGTTCCTTGTTGTTTTCCAACACTTTGATATTCAACTCGTTTTCAAGGCGTTTTGCGGTGATTCTTCCCACGCGGCCGCCTCCCACAATCATCACATTGTGGACGTTGATTTTCTTCTTTCCGCTTAGTTTGATGATGTCCTTGACGGCGTGCGGCTTGGTGACCACATAGACCATGTCGCCGATTTGGAACACGTCTTCGCCTTGGGGGATGAACGTGCTTTGTCGGCGGTGGATGGCCGCGATGCGGAACTCCAAGTGTTGGTATTGGTCGATGACCTCGTCAACGGTCTTACCTAAAATCTCAGCTTCCGACTCCAGCTTGACCATGAAGAGTTGTAACTTGCCGCCCGAGAAGTCGTAGGTCTCTAAAGAGGCGTTTTGCTTCAGCAGGGAGATAATCTCCTGAGCGGCAATGTCTTCTGGCGAGAGTAGCCCATCGATGCCGAGGTCTTGGTACATGCGCCACACTTCCGGACTGAGGTTTTCCATCGTATTGACACGGGCGATGACCTTTTTGGCGCCGAGTTTCTTGGCAATGATGCCGGTCAGCAGGTTGATGTGTTCGTCGTGCAACACGGCAATGACGAGGTCGGCATGTTTCACGTTGGCGCGTTGCAGCACGGCGGTCGAAGTGGAGTCGCCCGTGATGGTCATCAGGTCGCTGTGCGATTCCATCATTTTCAGCAGTTCCTCATGCGGGTCCACAATGGTGATGTCGTGGTTGCTGCGCACCAAGGCTTCGGCCAGATGCAGGCCCACTTCACCGTCTCCAGCTATGACTATGTTCATTGTTATTCAGTTTAAAGCGCAAAAATACATTTTTTTCAATTATCACCAAATATCCGACCAAGTCACCGAAATCACATGGTTGGTCGACTTTCCGCCATCTTTGAAGACGTTAGCCATCCCGAAAGTGTAGCGCACCTCAATAAACCAATAGCTTAGCGCGGCGGTGATACCGTAGTCAATGCGGTTGAAGCTATCCAGTTCCCACGGAGTGATGTATTGCTGTTTCTTCTTGCCTTTCACTTCCATCACGTCGCTGCCACCGATGCAGAACCCGATTTGCGGCCCGATGCGCAGGCGTGGAATCTTCGACTCGTCCTCGTCGTCCTCGTTCCAGCGGCGGAGATAGATGTTCAGCAACAGCGGCACGTTGATGTAGTGCGACTTTTTCAAATAGCGGATGGTGTTGCCATCAAAATCCAAGCCTTTTTTTGAGCTCGTGCCTTGACGAGAATAAATGATGTCGATTTCGCTACCGAAGATGGAACGCTTGGGAATGAGGGCAATACGCACACCACCGGTAAAATCCGCTCGGAAAGTGGTGCTGTCTATGCTGCTGAGGTTCATCGTGGAAAACGCAGGACCAATAATCAAGCCGCCGCCCAGCTTTTGTGCATGAAGCGAAGAGGCCCAAAAGAGCGTGAGAATCAATGGGATAATATAGCTTTTGGCTTTCATTTACAACACGATTTTAGCTGAAAGAGTCCTTTCAGCATTGCTGACGACCATCAAATACGACCCTTTCGCCCAGCCTTCAAACATCCCACCGATTGCAATACGTTGTGTGCCTGCGGGAAGAGTTCCCAAGTCTTTGTTTATCATCGGTTTGCCATCCATTGAATAGACAGCGATTTTCAGATTGCTTTGGCTTTCCAATTCGATTTCGGCATAGCTTGTGGCGGTAATCGGGTTGCCTATGATGCGGATAAAGGACTCGTTTTGAGCGATTTCTCCTATTCCCGCACCTGAGAACTCGTATGCGCCCATGTCGATGATGCCACCCTTGACGCGCGTGCTTAAGTCCAAATCGAGGGCGTCAAGGTCGTCGAAGCAGGTGTAACCGCTGTTGATGCAGGGGCTGTTGCCGCCCAACCTGAAATCGCCGTTTGCAGCGTCGACAAAACAGGGGTCTGTATCGAGGTTGTTCTCGTAAACTTGGACGTTTTCACCGCTGACGATATTCTTCAAGCCATACTGAATCAAGCAGTTGAGAAATCTCGGGGCGGCCATATTGTAGGTCCAGCACCATATCTGCACAGGGTCTCCTATTTGGTCAGTGTTGGTGTTGCCATAGACGATGCAGTTGCGCACAAGGGGCGAGCTGAGCTGATAGAAGAACATGCCGCCGCAATTGACACCTATCGAGTGGTTGTTGACCACGGTGAGGTTGCTTATCTCGGGCGATGAGTCCTTGATGGCCAAGCCTCCGGCGAAGTGTACCGATGTGTTGTTGGCAAAAAGCGAATTGGAGATTTTACTGGTTTCGTAGCTGCGTATCATATAGAGGCCGCCGCCGTTGATGCCGATGTTGTGCTCGAAACGGCAACGGTCGATGTTGGCGGCGCAACTGTCGATGCACAAGGCCCCACCGATGCTTTGCGTACCCACGTTGCGGAGAAAATCGACATCTTTGATCTCTACCTTGCATTCGAAGAAACGCAGGCCGCCGCCATACATGTAATAGATGGTGTCGACGAAGGAATAGGTGCGGTTGTCCGTCACAGCGCAGTCGTGCAAAACGACTTGCGACCGCTCAGCGTTCAAGGCGCCGCCATGCTCGCGCGAGAAGTTGCAAAACAGGGTGCTGTTGCTGATTTCCACCTCATAACTGTCGAAGATGCGCAAAGCGCCACCGTCTTGGTCCTTGTCCAAAGCGGCTTTGCCGTATTGGAAGCGGCAATAGTCGAACTTGGAAGGGCCAGCTTGCTCCAAACGGATGCCGTTCCAGCCGCCCCGTCCGAAATTATACAAATGGAACCCCGTGGTATCGGCCACGGTGAACAGAATGGAGTCGTTTTCGGTGCCGACAGCCTTCAAGGAAGTGCCGTTTTCTGCCGTGATGCTGTAGAAACCCTCGAAAAGGACGGTAGCCCCTGGCAGTATGCTCAGCGAGTCTCGAACCGTGACATCGCCCGTGACGAACACCGTATCAGCATCCCAGACGCCTGATTGCAAGCCAAATACGTTGATATTTTGGGCTTGGATTGCCAAGGTGCCAAGCAACAGAAAAAGAAGAAGTCCTTTTTTCATGATTGATTCTTTTTGAAGTTTCGTTGCGCAAAAATAGGAGTTATTTTGGATATTTGGCAAGATTCGTCGAAAATCATTACCTTTGCAGCCAAATTAAACATACAAGGACATGCCAATTCCAGTTTTGGGCGCCATTGTGAAGGCCGCCGCCGAGATTAAGAACATACCGGTTGAAATCCGCCAGAACCACACCGACCCCATCCGCGCACAACGCCGCGAGCTGCGCAAGCTGCTCACCAAGGCGCAGTTCACTGAGTTCGGCAAGTTCTATCATTTCGATCAAATCCTGCTCTCTGGCAACATCCTTGAGGAGTTCCGCAAGCGCGTTCCCGTGTTCGACTACAACAAGATGCACGATGCTTGGTGGTATCTCAACCTTGAAGGCAAGCGCAACATCGCCTGGCCTGGAAAAATCAAGTATTTCGCACTCAGTTCGGGCACTTCCGAGGCGGCGAGCAAATATATCCCCATTACCAAGGGTATCAACAACAAAATTACCCGCGCGGGCATCCGCCAACTGGTTTCGGCCACGCGCTACGACTTCCCCGTCGAGTTCTACAACCGTGGTGTACTGATGATTGGCGGCAGCACCGACCTGCAATACAACGAACAATACGGCTATTACGCCGGCGACCTCTCAGGTATCTCGGCGGGCAAGATTCCGTCCTGGTTCGAGCGGTTCTACAAGCCTGGACAGAAGATCTCGAAAATCAAGGACTGGGCCGAAAAGATGGACATGATGGTGAAGGAAGCCCCCAAGTGGGACATCGGCGTTATCGTGGGCGTACCGGCCTGGGTGCAAATCCTCTTGGAACGCATCATCAAGGAATACCATCTCAAGACTATCCACGACCTTTGGCCCAATCTGATGGTGTACGTCCACAGCGGCGTGGCCTTCGCACCTTATGAGAAAAGCTTCGAGCGGCTCTTTGGCAAGGAGGTGCTGTTTGTGGAAAGCTATTTGGCCTCAGAGGGTTATATCGCCTATCAGGTCGACTTGAAGCGGCGCGTCATGCAGCTTTTGGTCGACAACGGCATCTATTTTGAGTTCGTGCCTTTCAACGAGGAGAACTTCGACGAGGACGGCACCATCGTTGAGCATCCTAAGACCTTGCTGCTCAGCGAAGTACAAGAAGGCGTGGATTATGCCATCTTGCTCTCCACCTGCGCTGGCACGTGGCGCTACCTCATTGGCGACACTATTAAGTTCCTCAACACAAAGGACTGCGAAATCGTCATCACGGGGCGCACGAAGCAGTTCCTGAGCATCACGGGCGAGCACCTCTCACAGGACAACATGACTCGCGCCGTGGAGATGATGGCCGAGAAAATGGGTGTCAACATCACGGAATTCACCGTGGCAGGCGTTCGTCACGATACGATGTATGCCCATCATTGGTATCTCGGCTGTGACGAGCCCATCGACAAGCAGGCGGCTCTCAAGATGATTGACGAAAACCTCTGCCAACTGAACGACGACTATGCCGTAGAGCGCACTCAGGCCATCAAGGAGCTGTTCATCGACGTACTCCCCACACAGCGTTTCTATGAGTTCATGGAACAGAAAATCGGCAAGTGGGGCGGTGCCACCAAGTTCCCGCGTGTGATGAAGGGCAAACGCCTTGAGATGTGGGAAGAATACGTGAAAAGTTTGTAGTCATAACCATGGATAACACCCCTGAAATATTTGACAAAATGCCCGAATTCAGCCGCATCGGGTCGTTCAGCTTCTTGATGTGGGCCATCCTGATAGGGCTGTTTCTCTCCGTGGTCGTCAACTTAGGACCAGCCTTCATCACTTTGGTGCAGACCAGCCTCCATCGTGGCTTCCGCTCGGCGGCGTGGTTTGCCACGGGCGTCATCCTCAACGATGCCACGGTGGTCACGCTTTGCATCCTGACCTCGGTTCAAGTGGTGATGCGGACGGGTAGCGAGGCAGCCTTAGCTTGTATCGGGGCTGGCGTGATTCTGATGCTGTTCGGTTTATTCACTTACCGAAGAAAAGTCAAAGATCGAGAAAAGTTGATAGAGCAGCGTTCAGAAGAAATCATGAAAAACCAAAACGACAAGCCTTCGTGGTTTGTGTTTTTCGGCAAAGGCTTTGTACTCAATATCTTGAATCCCTTTGTGTGGCTGTTTTGGTTTTCCGCGGTGGCCATTGTGGCGGGTAACATGGGCGGAAAAAAAGTGAGCACCCTCGTGTTTTTCGCCATCATCCTTGGCACCACTTACACGATGGAGCTGCTGAAAGCCTGGGGTGCTGCCAAGCTGAAACGTTTCCTCACCCCAGAGCGTACCACCTTAATCAACAAAGTTGCTGGTGTGCTGCTGATGCTCTGTGGAGCTTATTTCATTATTTTTCAAGGGATTGTGCATCTGTTTTAAACGCGTTCCAAGGCGAGACATCGGGCAAGGGCGCGGTCACCTCGATAGGGGTCTTCAGCACGGGGTGTTCGAAGGCGACATGGTAAGCGTGCAGGCTGATGGAGGCGTCGGGGTTACTGCGTGGATAACCGTATTTCAGGTCGCCACGGATAGGGCAACCAATATGCGACAACTGGCAGCGAATCTGGTGATGGCGTCCCGTAAACAACTCAACTTCAAGTAGGTAGAAATTTTCAGACTTCCCCACGACGCGGTAACTCAATCGCGCCAACTTGGCTTCTTTCGTCCCTTCGGGCACGACAAAGGACTTGTTCATTTTCTCGTTCTTGACGAGGTAGTCTTCCAACACGTCGGCTTGTTTGGGCGGGTGGTTTTTCACCAAGGCTAAATAGGTCTTGCGAAAGTCGCGGTCTTTCACCTTGACGGTCATGCGAGAGAGGGCCTTGCTCGTCTTGGCGAAGACAACGGCGCCGCTCACGGGCCTGTCGATGCGGTGGACGAGGCCGGCGAAGACGTTGCCCGGCTTGTCGTACTTTTCCTTGAGGTATTGTTTCACGTCGTCCAAGAGGCAGACGTCGCCCGTCTTGTCGGCTTGCACGATTTCCGAGGGGAGCTTGTTGACGACTATTAAGTGGTTGTCTTCGTAGAGGATGCGGTTTTTTATGTTGCTCATGTGTGTTAATAGCAGGGGCTGACGTCGCCTGCTTACGGATATGTCGTCCCTATGGGACTGGGTTAAAAGAGATAGCGTTCGTCATATTCTATTTCATTGGCTTCCAGAAACCGCTTGTACTCGTCAAGGACAGATTCTTCTTGATGATGTTCTTCTTGTGTTTCGATGTAGCGGATGGTCTTTTTCAAGAGCGACGGGCTGACAGAAAACGCGCCATAGCCTTCTTGCCAGACAAAAGACTCATAATATTCGTCTAAGGTTTTTATCCACCTACTGCTGTTGGCCTTGATTTTCTGCACAAACTCGGATGTGCTCATTGTCTTTGGCATAGTGGCTAGGATGTGGATATGGTTGGTGATGCCGCCAACGGTGACGGGATAGCCACCCATGTTTTGGATGATGCCCCCTATATACTGGAAGACTTGCGGCAGGTCTTCCTTTTTTATGCAGATGCTTGTGTTTTTCACATGGAAGACGATGTGGATGTTCAGTTTTGTGTAGGTGTTTGCCATAGTTGTTGTGTCTCATAGTCCCGTAGGGACAGCATATCAGTATGCAGGCGACGTCAGTCCCTGCTTTCAAGTCTAAGTTCCTCCCTCCACTATCACTCCACTCCCAACGACATACGGCTCCACCTCATGATAAACCACCCCAAACTGTCCGGGTGCCACACCCGAAATGGCCACCTCAGACTCGATGTCGGCACCATGTTCGGTGAGTCGGATACGCCCATAGGTGAACTCAGGCTGGTGCCGAATCTTGAATCGAATGCGCTGACCGTCAACGAACTGCAAGACAGGGTTCATCGGCTGGAGGTCTGCCAGAGGGATGATGTTGGTGTATTGTGCCTCGGGATCGTAGCCCTGCGACACATAGACGATGTTGTTCGGGATGTCCTTCTTCACCACGAACCATGGGCCGCCGCCGAGGCCGAGGCCTCGGCGCTGCCCGATGGTGTGGAACCAAAAGCCTTTGTGACGACCCAGCTTCTTGCCCGTCTCCAACTCTACAATGTCGCCAGGTATCTCCCCAAGGTATTCGCGGATGTAGTCGTTGTAGTTGATTTTGCCCAAGAAGCAAATCCCCTGACTGTCATGGCGTTCCGCGCTTGGCAGCTTGTATTGGGCGGCCAAGCGGCGCACCTCAGGCTTGGGCAGGTCGCCGATGGGGAAGATGACCTTGCTGAGTTGCGCATAGGTGATGCGCCCCAAGAAATAGGTCTGGTCCTTGAAAGTGTCGGCGGCCGTGCCGAGCCAGAAGATGCCGTTCTCGTCTTTCCACGAACGGGCATAGTGTCCCGTCGCGATTTTGTCGAAGTTGTGGCCTTCCTTCTCTTCGAAGGCTCCGAGCTTGATCCAGCGGTTGCACATCACGTCGGGATTGGGCGTGAGACCCTTGCGTACCATCTCCATGGTGTATTTCCCGACCGTCTCGAAATACTCGTGCTGCAAATCCACGATGTCGAATTGGCAACCGTATTTCTTTGCAATATAGGTCGTTATCTCGATATCCTCCTCCGAGGGGCAGCTCGACAGGTCTTCCTTGCCTTCCATTCCGATTTTGATGTAGAAGATGTGCGGGTCGTAGCCCTGCTCCTTGAGCAGAGGCACCACCACGGAGCTGTCGACGCCCCCCGAAACCAATGCAGCGATGTTCATAGAATAAGACTCCTAAGATTTACCTCGCCGATGTCGCTTACAGGTGCTTAATTCTCAATGATCACCTTTCTCGTCACCACCTTGCCACCGATGATATGGACAATATACAGGCCCGACGGCAGGTCGCTGACATCGATGGTGGAAGAGCCTTTCACGCTGAAACCACGCACTTTGACACCTTGAGAGTTGATGATGAGGACGCTGGCGCTGCCCTTGTCATAATCCGTGGTGATGGTCATTTGGCCTCTCGTGGGATTTGGGGTGATGGTCACATTAAACGGTTCTTCATCGACATTGGGTAATTCCGGGACATCCGTCAAAATGTCAGTGAAGTGGCTGTAAGTCACCAATTTGCCAGAGACCCTCAGAATCGGGTTGCTTGAATTCTGGCAGTTCGGGCAGCTGTTTTGTCCGCTCACACAGTCGGGATAGTTGGGATGGCATTGGTCGACATAAGTGGGGTCAAACTCGTAAAGCAGATCGGCGGTGCCGTTAACGAGATAATCATCGAGGCTGTAGTTCCACACCATCGACATGCTGCCAGGGCACCAGCCGGCACGGGCGTAGGTCCAAGTGCCGTTTTGGGGTTGGCAACCAGCGGGGTTGGGAGAGCAGGCTTCCCACAAATCCTGGGTGTAGGTCGTGGCACCATTGATGTTGATGTTGTGTATGGCATGGTAGAACTCGGCAGCGTTGCCCGTGTTATAGGCTCCGTTTTGGGTGTCGCTCCAGTTGTGGCCCGAAGTGGTGATTTGCAGTTTAGCCTTTTCAACACAAGGGTCGAAGTTCACCGTGCGGGTGGGGATGGGGCACAGGTTTTCGTAATCGCCGAAAGAATAGTTTCCATACCAAAGTTCCATCATATCCACGTAAGGATACTCCGGAAGGCCTTTGGTGTATTCGAAAATGGCGGTGGGGTTGTAGCCTTGGCCGGTTGAATATTGCTCGCTGTAATACTCAAATTCAACGAGACCCTGCAGCACTGAGGTGAAGTCGGTCACATCGAGATCATCTATGCATTCCACACCAAAGGGGGTGATGTAACGGCAGAGTTCAATCCATTCGCCACGGTAGTTCTTCACACGGACGTAGCTGATATGGTCGTAGGTGTTGCAATCGCCGTTCACGCAGTTGTGGAGATAATGCAAGTTGATGTTGTTAAAAGCGTTGACGTGGGTCGGGAAGGGGAATTCTCCGTAGGCAGTAAAGTTTTGTGTGGTGGCTACCACCTCGCCGTTGAGGGCGGAAACGACCATGTCATCATAGTTGGTGGTCACCTCAAAGGTGTTGGAGACTGAAGTGACCTTGCCGCCAGTCTGGGTGATGCTGGCCGTCATGTTGTAGGTGCCCGGACCCGAAGGAATCCAAGTGGTGTACCAATAGCCGTTTTCGGGTTTGTCGGGATAGTCGGTCTTCAAGGACAGCTCTTGTCCGTCGACGGAGCATTTCACCTGTTCAAATTTGAGCACATTGCCATGGTCAATGTAGGCGCTGAGCACCAGCATCACGGGATTCTCGAAGTTGGGCATATACACCTTGGTGCCATCATACGGACGGCGGATGGTGATTTCAGGAGTATAATTGTCGGGGTCAACCGCGTAGAAGGTACGGGTCACTGCAGGGGCGGGCTGCCATTGTGTACCGTCTCCGGGTTGTGAGGCGCGCACTTTCACGGCGCCTTCCTCGCCCGTAAGCGTGAGGATGTTGCCATTGATGGTGGCAGGGCCTTGCACCACTTCAAAGGTCACAGGCAGTCCTGAAGTAGCCGTAGCCTGCAAAGTGATGGGGTCGCTGTAAACCAACTTGTCCGTGATTTCTGCAAAATCGATGAACTGCGCGGCCAATCCGCCAGGGAAATGGCGCACAATGAAGTTATCGAAGCCACACCAGCCGCTGTTGAGCATGAAGATGTGGTGCCACATGGCAGGGTCGTATTTGTTGCCACTGCCTGGGGTCAGGCCAATATTGACACCTTGGCATTCAGGCACAGCTTCCCACTCGCCACTGCTTAAGTCGTACATGGCATAAAGGGTGACAGCACCAGAGCCGTTATTGGCGTCAAGGTCGATGGAGACCTTCCAGCGGCACCATTCTTTTTCGGGAATCGGAACAGGGAAATTACAGGCTGCCGTGTTGTTGGGCAAGACCACGCCTTTGATGAAGAGGGGGTCGGTGTTGCTACCTGTGAGGAGCATGTAAATGCCGCCGTCAGGGTTGTTGCTGTCGGGGTCGGGAGTGATGGGTTCGTAGTTGGCGTGACCGGGAGCCGCCTTGACAGGAGGCAGGACCGAGCCGTCGCCATTGCCGTCGTAGCCGATGCCGAACAAGGTGCCCCACCATTCGCGCAACTGGTCGCATTCTATCTCAATGATGCCTCCGTTGGAGAAATCGAAGCCATATTGAGTAATGTCGTGCGTGGCGATGTCGCCAAAGCCCGTACCTGAGGCATCTGAGAACACACCGATGGTCTCATCAGCGGTTGGCGTCGGCGGGGTGGTACCCCAGAAATGACCCATATAATCGGTATACATGGGCGTAAAGGCGCCGTTGCCCGCGCTATGCACACGGACATACCATCCGTCCTGACCATTGAGGAGGTGATTCGGATTGTCGCCAAATTCATAATCGTTGAAGTTGAAAACCTTTTCAACTTGGGCCATCAGCCCGATGCTCAAAAGCATCATCACAAGGGATAAAAATGTCTTTTTCATATTACTTAAATTTTAATGATTAACTCTCAACTTAAAAACTACTCCAAACTCTATACTCCAAACTCTAAACTATTAAAAGTCCATCCACCAAACCTTAGTCTGTCTCGTGTCGCCATTCGACATTCGGGCCAGTTGAGCGGAATAATTCGCATAATTGTATTCTATTTCTGTCTGGGGATACTCCATCCTATAGGAAGTCAGCTTGGCATGGTTGATAGTGGTGGGTGTCGCCATGGTGCGGCGCGCCAAAGCCCAAGCTTCCCAAGGTTGGCGGAACAAGTTGAGCCAACGCTGTTGGTAGATCAAGGTCAGGTATGACTCGTTGCTGCCGTCGAAATCGGGGTTCATGTATACGGCATAGTTCATCACGTTGGAGGCCATGTTGTTGCCCAAGGCCCAGATGTCGAGGTTGCCGACAAAGGAGGTGTATTGGGGATAGAGATACGTCCAACGGCTGGTGTTTTGCGGGATGTGGGCCCAGAAGATGCACGACTGGTAGATGCCTTGGAAAAGCATCTGGTCGAGGTCCATGCCTGAGAGGATGATGCCGCCGATGCCTCGCGCCCCGATTTCGGCCTTCATGAAGAGCACGTCGGCGTAGGTGACAAGGATCTGCGGCACATACCTCTCGTCGCGGGTCAGGTAGTAGTTGAACGGCGAAAAGAGGCAGGAAGGGCCTTTGAAAGTATAGCTGGCGTCGCGGCTTTGAGCATAAGGCGAGCCGCCTTCGGTGGGTGTGTCGGCGGTGCGGATCTGGGGATAGGGCTTCCAAGCTCCGTCGGGGAAGCTGTCGGTCCTGTGGTTGGTGTCGAAGAAGATGAAGGCGCGGTAGTCGAAAATGCCGCTACCGTCCATGTCGTCGGTTGACGACATGAGACCCCACATGGTCTCACCCATGCGCAGGTGCTTATGCTCGCGGAAAGACCAGTTGGTGTCCCAATTCGTGCCTAAAAGACTGGGCCACAAAGCGATGGCACCACCTGTGGCCATGCCGCCCGAAGAGTTGATGATGGTGTAAGGGAAGTGGTAGGCATCCACCAACAAAGGCGTGGCAAATTCGCTGTCCTTGTCGTACATCCGCAGGGCGTGGCGTAAGATGAGCGAGTTGGCAAACTCGGCCCATTGCTTGTAGTTGTTGCCGAGCAGCACATCGTAGGGCAGTTTGTAATAATCATTGCCGAGAGCGGTGGACACCGAGTCGGCGTACAGCACGTCGCGCGACCATTCCAGCTCTTTCAAGAGCGTCTTGTAGATGCTCTCCTGTGTATCCCATTCGGGTTTCATCGTGGCCTGCGAAGAGGGGTTTTCCCAAATGCGACCCGCCTGGGAATAAGGCATGTCGCCGAAGATATCCGTGACCTTAAAGGTCTGATAGGCCTTCATGATATTGAGCTGGGCGCGCACCTTGTCGCACACGGACGTGTCGCCGTGTTCAGCGTCGTAAGCGTCGAAACGATTTTCCAACTCGCGGATGTTGGCCAGCATGTAGTAGTAGTCCGACCACACATTCGCCGTCCCGATTTGGGAGTTGCCCCACGACTCGGAAGTCAAAGCGCCGAGCTCCGTTTCGGGGTACCAGATTTCGTTTTGCAGATAGAACTGCTCATTCATGCTCTGCTGCAACGAACTCACCACGCCGTTAAACAAGGCCTCGATGGTCGTTCCCGTCGGCGAAAACGGGTTTTGGTTCATTTCTTCGAATTTCTTTGTGCATGAAACCAAGGCAAACACTGCACAAGCTATAAGGATACTTTTCTTCATTTTACAAACTGATTTTTAGGTTTAGCATAAATGAACGCGTGCCCGGGTAGGAGGCGTACTCAAGGCCTTGGGCGTTGCCGGAGCCTTGTGTGCCTTCGGGGTTGATGTTGTCGGGCAGAGTCTTGTAGAAATAGAACAAGTCGCGACCCACCAAGGAGATGGAGGCCTGCTTGAAGAAGTTCTGCTTGTCCATCCACTTGCGGGGGAAGTCGAAAGTGAGCGCCAGTTCGCGCATCTTGATCCAAGTGTTTTCCACGATGCCTGGGGTGCTGATGAGGTTGCCCCAACCGCCGAAGTTGGGCATGTATTTGTAGAGGTAATGCACCACGTTCTCGTTCTCGTGGGCTTCGCCCGTTTCCGTATTGATGCAATAGCCGGGCAGGACAACGCCGTAGTTGCCCACAAAGTTGCCGTCAGCATCGTAATAAGGCAGGCCGTTGCCTTCGCGCTCATAAAGGGTTTCCAGGCTTTGACCCGTCTGCATGGCCACCACGTATGAGGCGCAATAGATTTGGCCTCCAATCTTGGCATCAACCAAGGCATACAGCGACCAGTTCTTATAGGAAGCCCTTAAGTTGATACCGCCAGTCACCACTGGGGCGCAGTTGCCCACCGGCACACGGTTGCTGGTTTTCAAATAGGTGGTACCCGTCTCGTTGAGCAAAGGCAGCGGGTTGCCGTTGGCGTCATAGAACGGGCCGACGGTCGTGCCGTCATTCATGGTGTATTCGTAGACATAATCCCATCCATAGATGGTGCCGTAGTCCTCGCCTTCCTGCACGGCGATGGCCGGACCGTTGCTGCCCCAAATCTCGGAGAGCAGATACATGTCAGAGCCGCCCAAGTCGACAATGCGGTTTTTGTTGCGCGCGATGTTGAGACCCACTTGTACGCCATAGTCCTTGCCTTGTGCGATATCATAGGTCAGGATGGCCTCGATACCCTTGTTGGTCACCACGCCCGTGTTGATGGTCACATAGCTGGAACCCGACGAGGGCGCCAAGGGCGAGGAAAGGATTTGGTCCCAAGAGTATATATTATAATAGGTGAAGTCCATGTTGAAACGCGCACCCAGTCCGATGTCGAAACCGAGTTCGAAGCTGCGCTGACGCTGCGGCTTCAGTTCCAAAGGCGGAACGGTGGTGGGCAGCGTGGCCGAAAGCTGGTTACCGAAGGAGCCGGTGTTGTAGGTGTAAGTTAGTTGATACGGGTCGGTGTCGCTGGCGGTTTGTGCCCACGAGCCTCTCAGCTTCAGGTAGTTGACAGGGCCCCAGTTCCAGTTCTTGAAGGCCGAAGTCGGCACAAAGCTCATGGTGGCTGAAGGATAGAAATAGGAATTGTTGTTGGAAGGCAAGGTCGACGACCAGTCGTTGCGGCCCGTCACATCCAAGAACAGCCAGTCGCTGTAGCTGAGGTTGAAGAAGGCAAACAGCGAATTGACCTGTTTTTCCCATTTTGACTCGCCGAAAACACGTTCGCTGGCATTGGAGTAGTTGTAGATGGTGTAGAGGTTGGCGTATGCCCAATTGCCTGAAGTGCCGTTTATTCCGTCACGATAGCCGTAATATTGCTCGCCACCGACCGAGAAGCGCACGTTGAACTTCGAGCCAAAGATTTTGTCCTTGTAGGCGGTGATCAGGAAGTCCATGTCGCGGGTGAGCGAAGAGCTCTTGTTTTTGGAGTAATAGCCACCCGCCATGCCGTCGATGGTAGTGGGCTTGTGCTTTGTGGTGTAGGTGTCGCTAGTCCAGTCGAGGGCAACCTTGGCACTCGCCGTCAGCCACGGCGTGATGTCGTACAACAGTCGGACGGAGCCGTACATCTTGTCGCGGTCGAGGGTCGTGTTGTTGTTGTAGAACGTCCAGAACGTGCTGCTGTAGATGTAAGGATAAGGATAGCCGTCAAACTGGTTCATCGTCCCGTCGGGATTTTCGTAGGTCGTAGTCTCGATGCCTTGCCAGCTGCGGGGCCAGCTGTAGAGCAAGCCCTTGTTGAAATTGCTGTTCGACTCACCGATTTCAGGCGAGTTGAGTCGGTAGTAGTCCAAATAGTTGAAGGCCACGTCGACTTTGATTTTTTCGGAGACATTAATTAATGTACCCACATTGATCGTGGTCTGCCGCAGGTTGGTGTTGTCGATGATGGCGTCAGTGCGCGAGTCGGTGAACGACACGCGGACGCTACCGAAGTCGCCGGCATTCTGGAAGGCGAGGTTGTGGTTCATCGTGTGGCCGTTCTTGAAGAGCATTTTCAAGTTGTCGGGCTGGGGGTCGTACTTACGAATCTTGCCATCCCACCAAAGAACGCTTTCACCATTCATCTCGGGACCCCAGCTTTGGGCGCCGCCATAGTAGCCGAAGGTGGTGTTGGTGGGTTCGCCCGCCGGACCGTCATCAGCGTTGTAGACGTATGGGAACTCATATACTTGGTTGCCGTTCTCGTCATATAAACCCTCGATGGGCGTCAACGTCGGGGTGTCGAAGGTGATGGGGCCGCAACCGCCGTATTTGTTCTGCACTGTGCGGTAGAGGTAGGGTGTAGTGATCTTGAACCCCGCCGAATAGCTGATGCCGAGACCGCGTTGCTTTGAGCCTTTCTTGGTGGTGATGAGCACCACGCCGTTGCCGCCACGCGAGCCGTAAAGTGCCGCCGCCGTGGGGCCTTTCAGGATGTCGAGGCTCTCGATGTCTTCTTGGTTGATGTTGTTGAGGGCCGTACCCCAATCGCGCCCGCCGCTCCAGTCGGTGACACCGCCTTCGTTTGACATGGGCACGCCATCGACCACGATGAGCGGCTGGTTGTCGCCGAAGATGCTGTTGTTGCCTCGGATGGTGATACGCGACGAGCTGCCGTCCACGCCGTTGGGGTTGATGATTTGCACGCCCGCCGAGAGGCCGCTCAAAGCGCTGATGACGCTGCCCGAGCCCGACTTGGCAATCAGGTCGCCGCCGATTTCTTCGGTGGCGTAGCCTAGTTCGCGCTTTTGTCGCTTGATGCCGAGGGCGGTGACCACCACGTCATCGAGCATCTGGGCGTTGGTCTCGAGGGCCACATCAATCTTGTTCTTGCCCTTGATGGGGATTTCTTTGGTTTTGTAGCCTACATAGCTGAAAACCAGCACGTCGTCACTGTCGGCTGATAGGGTGTAGTTGCCATCGAAGTCGGAGACGGTGCCTGTCGTGGTGCCTCTCACTTGGATGGTGACGCCTGGCAAGCCCAAGCCGTCGTCGCTCGAAATGACCTTGCCGCTCACTTTCAGGCTTTGGGCAAGGATGGCAAAAGGCGAGACCATCAAGGCCAACAAGAATAAGAGTAGAGTTTTTCTGTTCATAACGTTGACAATTTGTTTGTTCGGGGCAAAGGTAGAAAAATTCCCACATATTGATGCAAATCACACTATAATAGTTATTTATAATAAATAACTTTTTGTCAATGTGTTGATACACATTGCAATAACCCTGATTTACATCTGCTTCCTCTCTGAAATCAGAGAGAAATCAGAGAGAAATCAGAGAGAAATCAGAGACCATTCAGGGAGGAATCAGGGAGCGATCATGGGGCTTTGTTACAGTTGTTACAGTTAAAATCTCAGCGAGAGGAAGCGTCTAATCAACCCTGTTTAGGGGTCATGATCAGGACACAGATTTGGGAAAAGACTGACAACAGCACACCGACTGCGAAGCATGAAGGCAAAAAAGCACCTGTTTGAGGTGTCTTGGTTTGGGTTTAGGAATAATGGGGAAAAAACTATTTCATTTGAATAAATTGAGTAATTTTGCAGCGCAATTTGAGTAAAATTGCAGATAAAATTGAGTAAAATTGCAAATAGAATTGAGTAAAAATGCAATCAGATTTGAGCAAAGATGGAATATTTTCGTAAACAGTTTGGTACGCTGAAAGATCGCATTCTGGAGCCCAGGAAATTCATGCAGGTGTTAGCAGGACCACGCCAGGTGGGTAAATCGACTTTGGTGAATCAGGTACTGGGGCAAATGAGCATTCCATACATGATAGAGGTAGCTGATGCTGTGGATCCGAAGGACAGCAACTGGATTCACCGTGTTTGGGAGGCGGCACGATCCACGATGATGATTCGAAGTATAGGGGAATTCCTGTTGGTGATTGACGAAGTACAGAAAATTGAGAATTGGAGCGAAATAGTGAAGAAAGAGTGGGATGCGGACACAAGGAACCAGTTGAACCTGAAGGTGGTGCTGCTGGGTAGCAGCCGACTACTACTGAAAAAGGGACTGACGGAGTCGCTGGCAGGCCGTTATGAGTTGATTAGGATGCCGCACTGGAGCTTGCGGGAGATGCAGGATGCTTTTGGCGTGACGCTGGATGAGTATATTTATTATGGCGGATATCCTGGTCCTGCCCATTTGATAAAGGACGAGCGACGTTGGCGCAAGTATATCAAGGACTCGCTGGTGGCTCCGGCAATTGAGAAGGACGTGGTTATGACATCAAACATCTATAAGCCAGCACTGATGAATCAGTTGTTTGAACTTGGGTGCAGTTATTCGGCTGAGATTCTGTCGCTGACGAAGCTGATGGGGCAGTTGCAGGATGCTGGGAATGTGACAACCCTGGCGGGGTATCTGGAGATTCTGGACCAGTGTGCGTTGTTGACAGCTATACAGAAATATGCCAACGATGAGGCGCGTAAGCGAGGGTCTGTGCCGAAATACCAGGTGTATAACAATGCACTGTTGACGGCCTACAGGGGGCGTGGCTTCATCACCGACAGGACCGACACGCAGGCCTGGGGCCGATGGGTGGAGAGTGCTGTGGGGGCGCACTTGATGAGTATGGCAGACGAGCTGGATTATGAGGTGTACTACTGGCGCGAACCTTCGAGAAGCAGGGAAGAGAAGGACAAGGAGGTGGATTTCATCATCGTCAATAACGGCGAGGTGACTGCAATAGAGGTAAAGAGTGGCCGTAGGGGGATGAACGCCGGTTTGCCTGCGTTTGTGGAAGCCTTTCATCCGAAGCGATCGTTCGTTGTAGGTTCGGGCGGTGTGAGTGTAGAGGATTTCCTTGGGTGCGAAGTGGAGATGATTTTATGATTCAAAGAGGGTCAAGATAAAACAAGAAGTTGAGAGGGCTTCAGCATGGACTCCCCCTCGACTTCTCGTGTTGTTACTGAATCATTGAGCTTCTGTGCAGGTGAATGTAATATTGGTTAAAGACTCATAACCTGGAA
>Ga0310690_10003251_pt1 | contig 24736 bp, 17 predicted proteins | sample AusTroGonzalo_MG_2_FD_207661 | JGI IMG/M metagenome (GOLD analysis project Ga0310690, IMG submission 207661) | Bovine rumen microbial communities from tropical cattle in Woodstock, Queensland, Australia - Gonzalo_04 (v2) (version 2) | ecosystem: Host-associated > Mammals > Digestive system >... | reverse complement strand
ATATGACCTCACACAAGGCAAACCCGGCTCGAAAGTAGTCTATTTTACCGCGAACCCCAACGGAGAAGCGGAAATCATTCGCGTCGTGCTCAAGCCCGCTCTGCATCTCAAGAAACTGGAAGTTTGCAAAGACCTCTCCGAACTTGCTGTCAAGTCCCGTACGGCGCGCGGTAATGTGCTCACTAAGTTTGAAGTAAAGTCCGTTACACTCAAGCAGAAAGGACACTCCACGCTCGGCGGACGCAAAGTGTGGTTCGATCCCGATGTGCTTCGTGTTAACTATGACGAGCACGGTATATATCTCGGCGAGTTCTGGGACGAAGATCGTATCCTCGTCCTCAATAACGATGGCACCTATTACACTACTTCTTTTGATATTACCGCCCATTTTGACGACAATATCCTTCGCATTGAGAAACTGGATCCCGATAAAGTATGGTCACTTATCCAGTGGAATGGCGAACTCAAATATTACTACGGAAAACGTTTCCGGCTTGACGACGCTTCTGCGAAAGTGCAATCTATCCTCGGTGAGGATAAAGACTCCCGAATCGCGCTCTTGTCTGATCGGGAGGAAGCCACATTCCGTGTTTCTTTTGTGGATGAAACCAAGCAACCGGTTGATATCCTCATGGCAGAATTCATAGACGAGAAATCAGCAAAAGCGAAGGGTAAGCGCGTAACAACACTTGAGGTCGCTTCTTTCGAAGATATAACGCCGGCTCCCGTAGAACCGGAACCGGAGCCGGAACCCGATGAAGAAGGAGGAGAAGAAGAACCTATTGATACACTGGAGTCCCAAGATAGTGCTATACCGGAAAATATAGAAGTGGAAGGTGTAACAATGACCTTCGAAAAGCCAAAAGACACTCAATTGGATTTGTTTTAATGGAGATTATTCTTGGTAGTCAGAGCCCGCGTAGGCGCGAATTGATGGCAGGTTTGGATCTGCCGTTCATTGCTGTTACCATTGACTCTGACGAATCGTATCCCGCACATTTGCAAGCGGGCGATATACCTTATTATATTTCACGCGCGAAGGCGCGCGCGTACGCGCCTGAACTCAAGACTGATCAGCTCCTCATAACTGCGGACACCATCGTTTGGCTCGACGGACATATGCTTGGCAAACCACACGATGAAGCAGAAGCAATAACTATGCTCAAACAGCTCCGCAACAAGACACATCAGGTCTATACGGCTGTCACTTTCGCTAAGAATGAACAACTCCTCTCAACAATAATCGATTGTACAGATGTCACTTTTGGCAATTTGACCGATGAAGAAATAGCCTATTATGTTTCGCATTACCGCCCGCTCGATAAGGCTGGCGCATACGGAATACAGGAGTGGATCGGATACGTCGCAGTGACATCAATCCGAGGATCCTATTTTAATGTGATGGGATTTCCCGTTCATCTTGTGTACGAAGAAATTAAAAAATACATAAAAAATTTGCATAATTGAAAATTTTTGTGTACCTTTGCACCCGAAACAATTAATCTCTCAATCTCGTGAAAAAGCAAACACTCATACTCATAGTTGCCATCCTCCTTTTCGGAGCAGCTATTGCTGCCGCTTTGTGGATGCAAAAACAATCGCAGGAAACAACTGAACCCGAGCCTGCAACCGAGTCCGAAACAATAGAAGGAGAAGAGGATCAGGCACTCACTACAAATTCTGTCATCTACTTTGAGGATGAGACTCCCGAAGCGGATCCTCTGCTCGTCGGCCATTGGACAAATACCGAGAATACAGGCTGGCACAAGGTCTATTACGATGACTATGATGGGGATGGACGTTTCTGGGGAAAAGAGTGGGATGAGAGTGAAGATGTGCTCGAGGAGGATCTGTCTTACCATGGTAATGGTTGGTTCCGCTGGGAGAAACATGACGATACACTTCAAGAGTTATACACAATGGATACCCGTGATGTACCTATCGCGCATACTTACCTCATCTTGGTACATGATAGTACGGATATTGAGCAGATTGAGACATACAACCGCTCGACACATCGTTTCATTAAGCAATAAAAATTGTTATATATGAGAGCTTTATCCTTTATCCTTACCCTTCTGATTGCGTTGCCGATCGCCGCGCAATCGGATAGTTTTGAGCAGTTCAGAAAGCAACAACAGGCTCAGTTCAACCAGTTTAGGGATAGCCAGCAAGAGGAATACGACGCTTTCCGTAAACGGGTTAATGCCGAATATGCCGAATTCATGCGCCGTGCTTGGAAAGAGTTTCCGGCCGAGGAACCCGAACAGCCTATCAAAGAGAAAGAAGTGCCGCCGGTAGTCTATCAGCCTGAACCCGCTCCGCAGCAAGAGCCCGAGAAGGAACCCGAGCGCGCACCGCAAGAGGATATAGCTTCTATTCCTATCCCGCAGCAAGGACTCGAACCACCTACCGCGCCGATCGCTGTTAAGCCGGTAGTCATCGTTATACCCGAGCCGGCGCCGGCTCCCGAACCTATAGCGCCTGTCAAACCCAAAGAGGAACCTTTCAAACGGGTCTCTGTCTCATATTATGGCGCGCTGATCACCATCGGATTCCCGATGCAAGAGGAGTTTCAATTGCCTTCTGTTTCGGAAAATGCAATCGCTGATGCGTGGGCAAAACTCTCTGACAGTCGGTACGATATCACCGTCAAGACAGCTCTTGATGCGCGCAAAGCCAATACGCTATGCGATTGGGCGTACATGAACATGCTCCGCGATGTATGTACTAAGCACTATGGCAAAACTAACGAAGCTACGCTCGCACAAGCTTTCCTCTTAGTGCAATCAGGGTATCGTATCCGCCTTGGTAATGGAGATGGAAAACTGCAACTTCTCGTGGCAAGCCTCTATGATATTTTCGGCCTCAAGTACTACAGACTCGATGGACAAAAGTTCTACTTGGTAAGTGGCGATAAAGTGTCCAAAATGCAAATTTGCGAAGCGAAATACAAATCGGAGAAATCCCTCTCGCTGCAAATGGCACAGTTACCTAAACTGACAGCAGATCCAACACCTAAGAAAATGCTGACCTCCAAGAAAGGTGTCGCTGCGCCTGCAAGTGTAAACAAAAACCTCATCGATTTTATGAACACTTATCCGCAGGCTTGTTACAACGGAAACCAGACAACTCGTTGGGCGGCATACGCTAATACACCGCTTGATCGCTCTATTCAGACTATGCTCTATCCGCCTTTGCGCAAGACGATTCAGAATATGTCTGAGCGCGATGCGGTGGAGATATTGTTGAACTGGGTACAAACAGCGTTTGAGTACAAGTATGATGACGAAGTATGGGGACAGGATCGTGCGTTCTTTGCGCAAGAGACACTCTATTATCCCTACTGCGATTGTGAGGATCGTTCTATCCTCTTCTCCCGTCTCGTTCGTGATTTGCTCGGATTGGATGTGGTGCTCCTCTATTATCCCGGACACCTTGCTACAGCGGTTGCCTTTACTACAGAGCAGAAAGGTGACTACTTGACATACGAGCAACGCCGCTACACCGTTTGTGACCCGACGTATATCAATGCAGGAGTCGGCCGGACAATGCCCGGAATGAACAATCAGGAAGCGCAAGTTATAGCGCTCAAATAAAAGGAATTAAAGTCCGCGAACTACGCAGATACTGTATAACATGCCCAGCAGCATCGTAAACTTGACGAGCTGCTGGCATGTTTTGTAATCACTCGGAATCGTGGCGGCCCAAAGCAACCATACAACACTGATAAGCGGGGTAATAACTCCCAGCGCAATGTAACGTGTACTAAGACTCATCCATCCACGCTCGAACGGCAAAACATGCCACCATAAATGACCGATAATAGCTATCGTCAATACAATCAGACCTGTAACGAACACTTTCGTCCACGTTTCACCCCATACAATAGGCATCGTGTGGCATTCGAACTCGCGGTCACCTGTCTGATCTTGCGCGTCTTTGATAATTTCACGAATCCATGTTAGTAGAAAAGCAAACAGCGCAAAACCGCCAAGCCAGCAGTATAAATCATGTTCCAGCGTCGTATAGCTTATCAATTCACCGAAACGCAGTTGCAATGCCGCTACATTGGACATCGCAACCAGCATCGGAGGCATAGCGGCTAACAACGCAATAGTGATGTTCCCTACCATGAACAGACGTTTGTAACTCGCCGAGTAGAACCAAAGCAAACCTGGTGTTAGCACAAAAACAATACCGATGGTTATACTCCGCAGCATAATCGCGACAATCATACCAAGCACAACACCGATAGCACTCAGCGTTACACTCAGCCGCATAGCACTCTGCTTGCTCACGCTTTGTGTCACTACGATCTCGTCCGGCCGGTTGATGCGATCTATCTTGACATCGAAATAATCATTGATCACATAGCCTCCGGCAGCAATGAGCATGGTTGCGAATGCAATCAGCATCAGCACAACCATACTCATCTGCTCTCCGAATGCTGCCCGTACTAATATCGGTGTCGCTACCCATTTTTCCATGAGCCACACCAATACACCGAGGAATAGCAAATTGCTTCCTCGCACCAAACGCCATATGTCTTTGACAATCTCCAATTTCCAATTTTCAATTTCTCAAAATCATCGGATTTTGAGGACTACTCCTTTCCACGCAGTTAACGTAATACAGATCTCGCTATCCGGCGTAAAGTCGATATCCATCTTCTTGCCCCGCAGCAAGTCGGTTGCCGAAGCCTTAGACTTGCCTTCCAACCCGAGATAAACAAATGCATCATTCGGAATACGTACATGTATCTCCTGATCGCGGTCATGGAAATTGACAACTACCAACAACGTCTCGCCTTTTACATGACGCAGGAATGCAAAATGTTGCTGTTTGTTGAAGCCTTCTCCCTGCGCATAGGTGATGTCGTACATCTGCCCCTTCTGAATCGCTTTGTCATCGCGTGCAAGCGTCAGCAGCGTCTGATAGAACGCCCGGATCTCCTGCTGTGCATCGTTCATCTTGGCGCCGTCGAACTTACCCTTGTTCGCCCATGCCTGAAGACTCTTCAATCCCCAGTAGTCGAAAATAGTTGTCCGACCATCAATGCCCGAGAACCCTTCTAAGTCCATACCTCGTTCACCCAACTCCTGGCCGGAATATATCATCACCGGACACTGGTTCAGAGTTGCAACTACAATCATTCCAGGCTCCGCACAACGACCGCTTCCGCAGAAGAAACCGCTCGCGATGCGTTGCTCGTCATGGTTCTCCAGGAAATACAGCATATGTTTCAACCGCTCGTCGCCGTGTTGCATCCACTGGTTTGTAATACCTTCCGCCGGCCAGCCTCTGCTCATCACGCCTCGCAAATAATCGTACATACCTACTTTATCGTACAAATAGTCAAAACCTGCCGCCAGATATGCATTGTATTGTCCGGGGTCGTAGCACTCGCCGATAAACAGGAACTTCTTGTATTTCTTCTTGACCGCCGCGATAGCCCATGCGAAAAACTCCACAGGAACCATCTCCGCCATATCTACGCGCACGCCATCTATTCCTTTTCCTGCCCAGAAAAGCAGAATATCACGCATCTTGATCCACGTGTTTGGGGTAGGGAAGAACTGTTTCTCACGGCCGCCTTGGTAATGTACACCGTAGTTCAGTTTAACAGTCTCGTACCAGTCGTTCTCGCCCGGATGACTTGTCCAGCAATCGTTACCTGTTACCTTTGCCGGAAACTCTTCATACCCCTGAAGATCCTTGTCCATCGTAAAACGCTCGCCCGGCAGATAGTAGAAATTGTTCAGCGGTGAAAAAGCCCAGTTTGGATTATCGTCTTCACCTAAATCCTTTACGCCCGCAGGCTTGCACACGCTCTTGTACTCACGGCTTACATGATTCGGTACAAAGTCAATAATCACATCCAAACCTGCCTCGTGCGTGCGCTTCACCAATGCCTCGAACTCCTGCATTCGCTTACTCTCGTCCTTCGCCAAATCCGGATCTACATCATAATAATCCGTAATGGCGTAGGGCGATCCGGCTTTGCCTTTGGTGATAGATGGGTTGTTGTATTGTGCGGTTGCGTGACGGATAACACCGGTGTACCACACATGCGTGGCACCCAAATCAACAATAGACTTGAGTGCACGCTCGTTGATATCCACAAATCGTCCGCAACCATTCTCTTCCTTGCTGCCGTTATGTTTGCGAGTCTCGTTATAGTTTGCAAACAAACGCGGGAAGAGTTGATAAATTATCGGTTTGTTATTCATTCTGTGTGTTTGTGTTTGATGGTATTAGTTAATAGTTAAAATAAAAACCATTTTAACTATTTAACTCTTTCACGTGCGAAGCACTAAACTAAGGCCGCTGTATCGCTCGCAATCATCAGCTCCTCGTCTGTCGGAATCAGACATACGGTCACTTTCGAACCCTTCTTACTGATGATACGCTCTTCGCCGCGAACCTTGTTTGCCTCTTCATCGACTTCAATGCCGAGGAAACTCAGACCCTTCATGATCTGTGCACGGATATACGGATCGTTCTCGCCGATACCTGCGGTGAATACCAAAATATCCAAACCGTTCATGGCAGCTGCATAAGCACCGATATACTTGATCGTACGGTAGATGAACATCTTGCGAGCCAAGTCTGCACGTTTGTTGCCGGCGTTGATGGCAGCCTCAATATCACGGCAGTCACTCGATACACCGCTTACACCCAACAAACCTGATTTCTTGTTTACTAAGTTGTTGAACTCAGCTGTGCTCAGGTGCTCTTTGTCCATGATGAACGTTGCTGCACCGAGATCCAAATCTCCTGCACGCGTACCCATTACCAAACCTTCAACCGGTGTCAGACCCATACTCGTGTCAACGCTCTTGCCGTCCAGCACTGCTGTACAACTGCCGCCGCCGCCTATATGACAAGTAACAATCTTCTTGCCTTGCGGATCTACACCTAAATATTCGCATACGCGCGCGCTCACGTATCGGTGACTTGTGCCGTGGAAACCGTAACGGCGGATAGCGTATTTCTCATACAGCTCATACGGCAGAGCGTACATGTACGCATAATCCGGCATCGTCTGGTGGAATGCGGTGTCAAAGACGGCTACTTGTGGTACGCCCGGCAAAATCTTCTCGATGGCGTCGATACCCTTCAGGTTGGCAGGGTTGTGCAGCGGTGCCAAATCAACGCATTGGATGATCTCTGCCTTTACTTCCGGAGTAATCAACACAGACTTGTTGAATTTCTCACCGCCATGTACGACACGATGACCTACAGCGTTGATCTCTTTCAAGTCTTTGATACAACCGATCGCCGGATCAACCAGCTTCTCCAGAATCAATTCGATACCTACCGTATGCTCCGGCATCGACTTCTCGAACTTTACTTTCTCGCCGTTCGGCAACTTAACCTGCAAGAACGAATCCGGTAAACCGATCTTCTCGATTCCGCCTTGTGCCAACACCGATTTGCTCTCCATCTCAAAGAGCTTATACTTAATACTACTGCTTCCGCAGTTCAAAACTAAGATTTTCATGATATTATTATTTAATTGCTTGATTTGCTGTGATTATTACCATTTGTACGATGTCCTGTACTTTGCATCCGCGGCTCAGGTCATTAACCGGCGCTGCGATACCCTGCAGAATAGGACCTACTGCATCCGCACCACTGAAGCGCTCTACCAGCTTGTAGCCGATATTGCCTGCCTGCAGATCCGGGAATACCAATACGTTTGCCTTGCCTGCTACCGAACTACCCGGAGCCTTGGTCTTAGCGACACTCTCTACCAGCGCGGCATCAGCCTGCAACTCGCCGTCCAACTGCAATTCCGGAGCCATCTCCTTTGCCAATTTGGTTGCTTCTTGTACTTTATCTACCAACTCGTGTTTTGCGCTGCCCTTCGTGCTGAACGACAACATAGCTACGCGCGGCTCGATACCTGCGATAGCACGTGCTGTCTCGGCCGTCGAGATAGCAATCTCTGCGAGTTGTTTTGCGTCAGGATTCGGATTGACCGCACAGTCCGCAAACAGCAGGAATCCGTTCTCGCCTAAGTGCTTAGCCGGCGTGAACATAAGGAATGCACCGCTTACAATCGAACAACCCGGTTTGGTCTTCAAGATCTGGAATGCGGGACGGATTGTATCTGCCGTCGTGCCGCGAGCACCGGCCAACTCACCGTCTGCATCGCCCGCCTTGATCATCAAGCACCCCAAGTACAACGGATCTTGTGCTTTCTTTGCAGCCTCTTCCTCGGTCATACCTTTTGCCTTGCGCAACTCGAACAGCAACTTGGCATACTCCGGCATCTTCGGATCATGGATCGGATCAACGATCTTCGCCTCGCCGATATGCCCGTACCCCTTCTCTGCGGCCATACCCTTGATCTTCTCAGGATCACCGATCAAAATAAGCTGCGCAATCTTGTCTCGCAACAGAATGTTCGCAGCCTCTAACGTACGCGGTTCATCGCCTTCCGGCAACACAATGCGCTGCGGATTTGCCTTCGCGCGCGCAATCATTTGTTCTAAAATGTCCATATATGTATAGTTTTTATTGTTTTCTATAAGGTGTTTTAATCGTTTGCTATCGGTGCTTTTTTTTGTGATTATTGGGCGATTATTGTGTGATTCGATGTACATGGGTATCTATGACTTAATCGACTGCAAAGGTACAAAAAAATTCTCATATATGCAATACCTTGAATAAAAAATATTTTTTTTTGCCAAAAAATTTGCTCAATTCAAAAAAATGTTGTACCTTTGCACCTTGAATTGAAAAATAGTAACGCACCATGAGAAAAATTGTCTCTATTTTATGTATCTTTTGCGCTTCTGTAACATTGATGGCGCAAACGGATTCCGTACAATATAAAGGCATACATCCGTTCAAAGTAGAAGAGAATGAGCACATCTCCACAGAGCACGCTTACTGGTCTTTGATCCCCTATGTGGGTATGGGATTATTGCAGGCGGACTTCTCCGGTGGAGAGGCACGAAGCACTTTCGCGCTTCCGGTTTTGGGTATAGGCGCTGAGTGTTCGTTCAATCCTGTATGGGGTATCGGTGCAGAATATGATTTTGCACGCTATTCCGTTAGAGGTAAAAAGAATGGTGCTAACGCCGATACAGTTCTTCTTGGGTACACACATAATTTGGGCGCGTATGTTACGGCTGACCTGATGAACCTCTTCGATCCGTACGGCAGAAAGAAATATTTCTCACTCAATGTACAGGTCGGAGGTGGTGGAGCACTCCATAGAAACAAAGTGTACTACGCATGGTCTGCGGAGAACCCGGGTTCTCGTGGTCATACTGCCTCTTATACCCCGAGAGAGCAGAAGTCCTACGAGTTTGACCCGTTCTTGAAGTTTGGTGCTAATTTTGAATTCAATATCAACCGTCTGTTGGCTGTCGGACTTCGTGTTGCATATACGATGTACCTGACTGATGTTCTTGACGGTCGTATGATCGGCCCGAATACCGATGGTTTAACAGAGGCTGCGCTCAACTTGCGTATTAAGTTTGAATCAACGAAGAAAACGCACGCACGTAACGTCGAAGGTCGTGATTTCCCGGATCAACGCGCTATTACAGTTACGGAAGCGAAGGACTTCGCGCGCGGCGAAGACAATGTCTTTGGTCCTGCTACCAATGCATATGCAGCTGCGCCGGCTCGTGATACCGTGGTCATCTATCGTGACACCGTTATTATCCGCGAAACAGGTGCTGCACCGGCTGCTGTCTCACGCGCTGCACAACGCTTCTACATATACTTCGATACGGAGAAGGCGCATCTCAACGAGGAAGGCCTCATCACCATACAGCAGGTGGCTGATGTCATGGAGGCAGATCAAGAACTCTATGCTCTGGTTGTAGGTTATTGCGACAATACCGGTACACGTGCTTCTAACTACGAGTTGGGTGACCTGCGCTCAAGCAACGTAGCCGAAGAGTTGATGGCAGAGTACAACATTGCACCGGAGCGTCTCTACGCTGTAGGCTACGGCATCGTCATCGGCGGACGCAGTACCGCTGCTTACGGACCGAACCGCCGCGTCGTAGTTGAACTCGTGGACAAAGAGACCTTCGAAAGACGTCGTGCTGAACTCGAGAACGCAAAAAATAACCGCGTATACGACGAAGCTTCGCAAGTACAGAAAGCAACAAAAGAAGATATACTGAAGGATTTTGCAAAACGTGAGGGACAGACGATTAAGTCGGAACCTTCCACTACGTTGGCACAACTCGCGCGCAAATATTATAATAATACACACTGTTGGGTGTATATCTATGCGGCAAACAAATCGAAACTGTCCAGCCCGAATACGGTAACGCCGGGTACAAACCTGTTGATACCGCAAATCTCCGAGCAGGAGCAGAAGATTAACAAGGACGAGTGCCTCAGGATATACAAACAGATACGGTAACGAATCGTGAGTGCGCGCTCACTAATAATCGCGTGCGGTCCCATAGCTCAGTTGGTTAGTAGCACCTGACTCATAATCAGGGGGTCCTTGGTTCAAGCCCAAGTGGGACCACAACAGGAGGATAGTCCCCAACTATCCTCCTGTTTGGTTAAATGAAACGACGTTGGACGATAGTATTGCTTGTCTTATCCCTCCTTTTAGGTGGGACAAGTGCCTTTGCGCTTACTCCGGCGCAGAAACGGGCAAAAGCCAAGGCACAAATGGAGCGCAAACGCGAAGCGCAAAGGCGTAAAGCGAAGAAACAACGTATCAAGGAGGGCAAGCTGCTGCTTTATGTCTATACAACCGACCTCCGCAGCGGCGAAGACCTGCATGCCGCACACGTAGTGGTGCAGGACAGCAACGCCCGCCCGGGCAAGAAACCGAAAATCAACAAACCTACTGACAACAAGCACGCACGCGTCTCGCGCACCTTACCCGAAGGACAGTATTGGGCTACAGCCTCCAGAATAGGCTATTTCGCATCGGATACGCTCTTCTTTGAGCATCGTAACGACGAGGACACCGTTCGTCTCTCTCTTTATCCGGAAACACGCCTCACTTTTACCGTCACTGACAGCCTCACTTCACGACCTGTCGTGGCGAACATCTTCGTCCGCAATCCAGAGGGGGAAAAGGTCATGCAGACGACCTCCGATTCATTGCACGCACTCATCGCTGTTCTCCTCGACGACCGGCTTCCGTACTATACCATCGAGGCAACGGCGGTCAATTATTTCCCTTTCCGCGATACGCTCACGTTTCCGCTGGAATTCCCGGGAGTTGTAATGACTCCGAAAGAAATCAAATCCTTCGTGCTGCATAAAATATATTTCGCAACGGGCAAAACGCGTATCTTGGATACCTCTGAACCCGCCCTTAACGAACTATACACCTTCCTTGCTTCGCGACCGAACCAGCGGATACGTATTGTCGGACATACAGACAATATCGGCTCCGAACGATCGAACCAACTCCTCTCCGAAGGACGCTGCAAAGAAGTGCGGAGAGTGATGATCTCGCGCGGGATCCTTCCGGAGCGTATCGAAATCGAAGGACGGGGAGAAACGGATCCCATCGTCCCGAACAATTCGGAGGAAAATAGGCAGATGAATAGACGCGTGGAGATAGTTTTGTTGTAAAAAGCACAAAGAAAAATGCAGATATGAAGCACTTTTTTGCGCAAAATGTCGAATTTTGCTTGCAAAAACAATTTTTCTCTTGTGTATATCAAAAAAAAGCAGTACCTTTGTACGACTTTTTGTGGGTCTAATCAATTAACCGGTCGCAAACGGCGGCCATAAATGACGAAATATAGATGAATATTGTAACCAAAGAGATTGCTCTCCCCGATGGACGAGTAATCAAACTGGAGACAGGCAAATTGGCAAAACAGGCTGATGGCGCTGTGATGGCGACGCTCGGCAACACGATGATTCTGGCCACTGTCTGCTCCGCAAAAGACGCTGTTCCCGGCACTGATTTTATGCCGCTGACAGTAGAGTACAAAGAGAAATTTGCGTCCGCTGGACGTTTCCCGGGTGGATTTACCCGCCGCGAAGGAAAAGCTTCGGATTATGAAATCCTGATTGCTCGTCTTATCGACCGCGCCCTTCGTCCTCTCTTCCCTTCCAATTATCACGCTGAAACCTTCGTTAACGTCACCATGTATTCGGCTGACGGTATCGACATGCCCGAGTCTATTGCAGGACTCGCAGCTGGTGCTGCACTCGCTTGCTCCGATATCCCCTTCGAGGGTCCGGTCAGCGAAGTTCGCGTAGCACGTGTGGATGGCAAAATGGTCATCAACCCTACTTTCGAGCAGTGCGAACACGCTGATCTTGAACTCATGGTTGCTGCTACTTATGACAACATCATGATGGTGGAGGGCGAGATGAAAGAAGTGCCCGAAGAAGTGATGCTCGAGGCTATTAAGGCCGCCCACGAAGCCATCAAACCGCAGTGTCTCGCTATCGATGAAATGATGAAAGCCTACGGCAAGGAGACGAAACGTGAGTACTGCCATGAGGTAAACGATGACGAACTCAAGCAGGCTGTACATGACTTCTCCTACGCACGTGCTTATGCACAGGCAACGTCCGCAGACACCGATAAGCACCACCGCGAGGCGATGTTCTCCCATATCTGCGAGGACTTCAAGACCGAGAAAGCCGACTATATGGCACAAAAAGCCGAAGCACTCGGCATCGACATCGATGACGTAGCTGCCCTCGTGGATCGTTACTATCACGATGTAGAGAAAGAAGCTATGCGCCGCGCTGTGCTCGATGAAGGCAAGCGCCTCGATGGTCGTAAGACCACGGAGATCCGCCCGATCTGGTGCGAGGTAGGATACCTGCCCGGCCCTCACGGATCTTCTATCTTCACCCGTGGTGAAACGCAATCCCTCAGTACTGTTACCCTCGGTACCAGCCGCGATGAGAAGATCGTGGACGAAGCGCTCATTCAGGGTACGGATAAGTTCCTGCTGCACTATAACTTCCCGCCGTTCTCAACGGGCGAAGCGAAAGCAGCTCGTGGTGTAGGCCGTCGCGAGATAGGTCACGGTAACTTGGCTTGCCGTGCGCTCAAGAACATGATCCCGGAGGACTTCCCTTATACCGTACGTGTCGTTTCCGACATCCTTGAATCCAACGGCTCTTCTTCGATGGCAACGGTGTGTGCCGGTACGCTCGCACTCATGGACGCCGGTGTCCCGATGAAAAAGCCCGTTAGCGGTATAGCTATGGGACTGATCTCGGAGAACAAGGGCACCAAATACGCCATCCTCTCCGATATCCTTGGTGATGAAGATCACCTCGGCGATATGGACTTCAAGACCACCGGTACGGTCGATGGTTTGACCGCTTGCCAGATGGACATCAAGGTCGATGGCCTCTCTTACGAAATATTAGAGAACGCGCTCGCACAGGCGCACGAGGCGCGCATGTACATCCTCGGCAAGATCCTCGAGTGCATGCCGGCTCCGCGCGCTGACCTCAAGCCGCACGCTCCGCGCATCGTCTCCTTCTATATCCCGAAGGATATGATCGGCGCCGTAATTGGCCCGGGCGGTAAGATTATCCAAGGTATCCAGGCAGAGACCGGAGCTGTCATCTCCATCGACGAAGATGAGAAGGGCGGTAAGGTAGAAGTGGCTTCCAATAACGGTGAGCAGATGCAAGCAGCGATCGCGAAGATCAAAGCTATCGTAGCGCTGCCCGAAGTAGGCGAAACATACGACTCAGTCGTTAAGTCCCTGATGCCGTACGGTTGCTTCGTGGAGTTTATGCCGGGCAAGGAAGGCTTGCTGCATATCTCTGAGATCGACTGGAAACGCTACGAGACAATGGAGGAAACAGGTATCCAGGAAGGCGATCATATCCGCATCAAACTGCTGGAGATCGATCCGAAGACCGGTAAGTTCCGTCTCAGCGCAAAAGCACTGAAAGAGAAACCGGAAGGATACGTAGAGCCCGAGAAACGTGAGCGTCCCCGTCGCGAAGATCGTGATGGCGCACGCCTCGATCGCGGACCTCGTCCTGAGCGTCGTGGACCACGCCCTGAGAAACACTAATCAAAGGGCACGAATCAAATAAGCAACGTCATATGGCGTTGCTTATTTTTTCTTCGATTTCTTCGTTTTCTCTTTTTTCTCGGCCTTCTCTGTCTTCTCGCGCTCTTTCTGGTCTTTCCGCTTTAGACTTGGCCAGTTGAAATCTTTCTTCCACGCAAAGCCGAACCCTTGTATGGTCGATGCCTGGCGGAGCGTGTACTTATCCACAGTGTGCGTGTAGCCCTTCATTCTCCATTGACCGTCTGGCGTGAGCAGAATCTCGACATCCAAATCACCGAAGAACGGCTGGTTCGAAATATCATTATAACGATAGCCCACATTTCCGTTGATAATAAGCCGATCCACCGGCCTCAGTTGGAACTGTGCCTCATATTCACGACTCGCATCTGCCCCTTCGCCTTCCTGACGAATTGCAACGCCTACGGTCACCATATTGGTCAGTTTGGACAGCCAGGAATTGATCTGACTCGTGATGGTCGAGGAGAGAAGCGAGTAGGTGGAGTTCAGCGTTGAAGTCTGATCGACACTCGCGTTGTCGGGGGTAAAGAACCGCCCGAATACCAGCAGATAAATGACCTGTCGCATCAACATCTCATCCGTGTTGATGATCTGCCGCACTTGTTGCTGGATACCCTGATCGCTCTGCGGGAACTCCAGCGAGAAACTCAAAGTTGGGTTGTTCAGCGGGCCGGACATATGCAGACAAGTCATTACCGGAATATTCGTTCGCCCTGTCGTTAATTGCTCGACATCCTCGCCGAACAAATCGCGTAAGTTGGCGGTCACACGGTACTTGGCGACAACGTCCAGCGTCGGATTAGACGCGTTTCCGGAGAACGAAATAGTGGAGCCTTCGCCTATCGTGAACTCTTTGCGGATCACGTTAGCTATCGTGTAACCTAACGTACCCCGTTCGATATCATAGGTTCCGACAAGCCGTACCTCGCCACTCTCGGTGTCGTATTCCACTTGCAGCGCACCGCTTCCGCGCGCTTGAATCATATCGCCGTTACGCTCGCTGAGTACCAACTGGAACTGGAGCAACGGATTGACTTCTACATTCAGGCGCAATATACACCGGCCGGAGCGCTTGTAGATAGTATCGACTTGTATAACTTCCTTAATGTCAATGTTGTCCAGATCCGTCTCAACCACGTTCAGCAGAGCCGCGCTATCCACTTTCTCAATGAAATGAATGAAGTTGGAACTCGAAGCGGAAGACACATTGTCTATACTCAACCTGAACCGTGAGTTCTTACGTGTCACCGCCTCTGCATCGATCATCAGATCCGACTCATCGCCGGTAACATCTATATGTCCGTCCGCATAGACATGCCCCCGCAGCAATTCGCCTTTCTTCTCCGAGTCAAACACAAGCGCATCATGGGCATCAACATGCAGGTCAAGCATGAAATCCTTGAACTGGTCGTGATAAATGGTACCGTTGAATTCCACTTTGTTACCCTCTAAATCCTGTAGCCGCACATGCGGGAACTCAATCGTAGTGGTGTCCAGCACAATCGTGTCTTCCGGGATAACATAGGTCGCACCTGTCCACGGGAGGGTCAAATACGCGTTTTGCGCCGCCGCACGCACGAGCACATACACTAATCCTTGCCTGCCGCCTACGACCACCTTACCTGTCGCATTGCCTTTCAAGTCGCGTAGCACACTCGCCGTCCAGTGATTGATGAACGCCAGCGGTACGGAATCCGTCTCCATGTTCAGTTCCCAGACACCCGAACCGTCGAACAGTGCCTTTCCCTCAAGGTCAACGACCGTCTTGGGAGTGGCGATAGCGGACCTCTGGCGTTTGACGTATTTATAGACATCTGCATGGAAATACAACGAGTCTTTGATCGACAAATCAACTTCCGCATCGCCGAAATAGCAGTTGTTCAAGCCCATCGAATCAATGTGTATCTGGGTCTCAATCACCGGCTTCTTGAGCGTAGAAGCGATATTGGCGCGACCGGTCAGCAATCCGTTGAACATGATTGTCTGAACCGGCAGAATAAATGGCACAACATACGACGCATCAACCTTTTGCAAATCAACTGCTAACGTGTCCGTCGCGTGGGTTGATGCCAAACCGTGCGCACGCAAATGCTGACCGTTACCCTCGAAAAGGAAATGATCTACCAGCAACGTCGTGTCCGCCGCGCAATAGGTAATACGGCTCTCGCCGATTGTATAAACGGAGTCTTTCAGCAATAATGTGCCCGGCATAAAATGCCATTCGATAAGCGGCTTACCGGCATAACGCGCAAAATGGGTCGCCAAATGGATATCTCCGCCGTAATTACCCGCGCGTTGTGCGGTCAGTAACGCGTGTTGCCGCTGGCGGAAAGACAAATCCGAACTTAGCGCACGCTGTAACTCACGAGGACTCAGATTACGCCATCCTTCCGGTAACTCGGCATCGATATCTTCCTGTTGACGCAACGTCAGATGAGTCAGCAATGTGTCTTGGAAAGCTAACGACGATAGCACGGTCTGCATTTTCATCGCCTCGGCAGATATGCTGAAAGCCAAGCCCGAACCGTTCGCCCCCTCATGTTGTAACGTGTCAACCGTGTTCAGCGTCACGGTCAGATCATGGATAGGAGTGGACGCCGCACGAACTCCAGGCGCATAGAACTGGAAGCCGATCTTGGGCTCTCTTCCCGGGACTAATCTTGCGTCTGCCCACATACTCGGGTGATCACTCAGCGTGAAAGGTGCGATGTACAGACGTTGGATATCGCGCAAACGCTCGCCGTTCGCTTCCACTGAGAAAACGACACTTCCCCAACGCTTGTTCGGCGCAGGAACTGCCGACGGCAGGTAATGATGCATCATCGCCTGGAAAGCCGGCGCCAAATCATTATATCGGAACTGACCTTTCATCCGCGCGGAGCCGAAATCACTCTTCAACTCGATGTTCTTGCGTTTGCCCTCTTGCGCATCAACTAATAACGTCATCTGTTCCATTAACAGCGAATCGCGCGACGTAGCAATGAACAGCGAGTCAATCACCATATAACCGCTCATCTTGTCCGTCTCCACACCGTTCATGTCGATCGCCATGCTGAACCGTGTCTGCAAACTGCTGCCAAGCTTCGCGTTACCCAACGGCTCTGAATCGAAATGTTCGCAGCGCAAGTTGAAGTTAATCTCGGGATTGACATCTTTCAAATCCACAACGCCGTCGAAATGCACACTCAGATGCGGGTCATCAATACCGAACTCGCCTTCGTACCGCTGAGGCTCGTACTTGCCGTTGATATTCAGATCGCTGTACGTGTACTCGTTGTAGGTCACCTCGCGTAAGTGCGCGCGTATATGCCCGCGTACCTCGCCTTCGTCAATCCTTCCCTTCGACCGGAAATCCAGCGTCGCCGATTTGAGTGGCGCATGGCCTAACAAACGGCCTACGCGGAAACGACGACCCACAATACGCGCGTCATACGTCATATGCTCGAATAGCGAATCGCTGCGGAATGAACCGTCGGTACTGATCGCACCCAAAGCTGTGCGGAACGCACCGTGAAGCGTCAAATCATGCAAACGACCTTCCGCCAAGCCGCGGTAATGAATCATACCTAAACGGTGTACTTGCTGAGGCAACTTGATCGGCCTGCCGTACAGCCTCGACAGGAAATCCTGCAAATAGACGGCATTCGTGGTCAGACTCGTCAAGTTAGCGCGAACGAACGGGTTGTCCAAATCCGGCAAACCGATCGCACACATGCTGCCCTCAAGCACCGTTCGCCCGTCGTAACGTACCGCGATATCATCAAAATACAGCGAATCCAACGTACCGCCCACCGCTCCGTTCAGCGTTACAGGACGGGTCAGATGCTGCACGCGCGGATTAAACAGCGACAAATCCGCCGGAACAAGCTTCGCTTCGTGGAAATCCAACGCAAACGTAATATCGTGTGCCGACTTGCTTAGGTACAATGTGTCACCCGCAGGAAAACGTACCTCTATTCCGCTCACATCCAAACGCGAATGAGGTAATTGCGCACTCATCGTCGGCATCGCAAGAAGGGTATCGTTCAGAATAAGCCGTGCACGGAAAGACCTTATCGCAAGCAGGTCAGTACCTGATCTCGTCGTGGGTTTAACCTGCGTGCTACCCCTCCGAAGTGTACCACGTAACTCCCCGATTTGTGCGTCCAACTCCGATTCGCTTAAATGGTGTAGGTCCATTTCGGAGTGTTCCAAGTACGCCTCATAATCTTCGTACCGCACTCGGATATTGTTCAATTGAATATCCCGCACGCTCAGCAGACTCTCGAACGGATCATCTTCATCCTTCTCCTCCCGTGCCGGCAACTTGAACAGCGCATAGTTCCACGTCGAGTCCGGCATTCGGTACGCTTTCGCCACAACATCCTCCAGCCGTACGTGCGAGAAATGAATCTCTCCTCTGTGCAGCGGCAAAGGACGGAAATGGGCATATACCTCACCGATATATACCAATGTGTCACGTGCCCGATCCTCGATGAAGACATCTTTGATGGCGATGCGCGCAGGGAAGCGATATTCTATTGCGCCGACGCGTGCCTCTGTACCTAACGCGCGCGACAATTCGGCCGTCACTAAACCCACAGCACTCGTCTCCACCTTATCGCTCATCAATGCCGCTACAAGCATCGACAATACCAGCAATAAGCTGACACTAAAAACGGCCAATATGTATAATATTCGCTTCATCTCAATTTTCAGCCTGCAAAGTTAGTAAAATATTTTGACTTGTGCAAGTTTTTTGCAAAAAATCGCAAAACATTTGCATATGTGCAAAAATTTTTGTACCTTTGTCCCGTATTTTTGTTTTTATGAGAAAAATCTGTTTAAATACCCTCATTATGGCGCTGCTCGTCGTTATGCCGGCAGTTGCTTATCAGTTGCCCGACCCCCATTTCGAGAATTGGTCGGCTATGTTCAAAGATGAACCCCAATTACAGAATTGGCATGGCTCTAACGTGTCGCAAATAGGTCTTAAGTTTGTGTTTATGAAGGCGCAGACAGGGCGTACCGGCAAGTGTGCCTACGTGGCAGACAAACTGGTCGGGGCTCCCAAACTGAACTTGGCGGAAGTGGGACCCGGATACATCACGCTGGGGCAGCCTTGGCAATACCTCAAAGGATTGAGTATCAACAGCGCCACTGCGGGAACGGAAGGTGGTATAGTTTGGAAATATCGCCCGGATACTATGTCTGTTTGGATCAAACGGGTAGGTCCTGCAACCGACAAGGAGGATTTTCACCTGCTCTATTATACATGGATAGGCACCGCCAAAAGTAGCCAATACAAGAATAAGAAAGGTACTGCAACCACGACCGAGCGTGTGAACGAGGAGTCCGATATACGTATGGCGACTGACGGAAATGAGTTCGGTGTAGAACAACCGGTGAAGCAGGTAGCGGAAGGTTGGTATCGCGCGCGTGCCGAATATGATGAGTGGACACAGATCAAAGTGCCCATCCTGTATATGAATGACAGTCGTCCGACGATGTGCAATGTCATTTTTTCATCCGGTAACTATCCCGCTTTCCGCGCGAACGACGGGCTCTATGACGGCAACGCCCTCTACGTCGATGACGTGGAACTCATCTATTCGTCGCGCATTGATAAACTGACGATTAACGGCAACGAGTGGAAAGGCTTCAATCCCAATACCGACAAGGTGCAGACTTACAAGTTGACCGACACCAAAGATGTCCGCATCGAGGCATTCCGTGGTATTGGTTCGCTCACGAATATAAAAGGAAAAACAACGCAATTCAAGGGCCGTCAACTTGATGAAACGGAAATGACCGTAACACCCGGCGAATTGAATGGTAAACCCTGGATCATTACCGTCAAGGCAGAAGACGGCTCGTCCACACATACATACAAGATAAAAATTGTACATTGATCAGTTAAATAGTATCGATTGCTTGCTCCTCGGCGCGCTAACTCTGTGCTTCTTGGTGCAGCTATATTTCTACGTGCGTTACCTTTTGGCACCGGCAAGGAAAATCCGGAGAGACCGGAAATCTTCAACCTCCAATCTCCAATCTTCATTCCCTGAAACTCCTCCTGTTTCGGTTATCCTTTGTGCTCACAATGAAAGCGACAACTTGTCCGCTTATCTCCAGGCACTTCTTTTGCAGGACTATCCGGAGTATGAAGTGATAGTGGTTGATGATGGTTCGGAAGACAACTCGCGCGAGATCGTCGAAGCGTACATGGTTCGTGATCCGCGTTTGCACCTTACGTTTGTTCCCTCCGGCGCACGCGTGCAATCGACCAAGAAACTGGCGATCACCTTAGCCGCAAAAGCTGCACAATATGACTACCTTTTGCTCACGGATGCAGATTGTGTGCCTGAGTCTCCGCATTGGATAGCATCGATGATGGCGGGCTTCAAGAATCCCCAGACACAGATCGTTTTGGGCTTCGGGGCATATTTCTCTGAACCCAAACACATCAACCGCCTCGTTCAGCACGACACCCTTTTCAACGGCTTGCACTATTTGGGTGCAGCCCTTTGCGGACATCCGTACATGGGCGTCGGCAGAAACCTCGCCTACCGTAAGTCCTTCTTCTTTGAGTCCGGCGGATTTACGCATTTGATGACGAATAGGGCAGGGGATGATGACTTGTTTGTGAACCATGTAGCTACACGCGCCAATACCGAAGTAGTTGTCTTGCCGGAGTCTTATACATGGTCGCCCGCCAAGAAATCCCTCAAAGAATGGTTGCTCCAGAAACGTCGTCATCTGTCCGTCTCGCACGCCTATCGCACGGAAACGAAATTCCGTCTCTCCATAGAACCGATGACTCGGGGATTGTTTTACATGCTCTTTATCGCGGCGCTGGTGTACTATCAACTCTCCCTCTACGCGCTTGTGGCATTGGGCATTTTCCTCTTGCGCTGGATCCTTCAGACAACGGTACTGAACCTATCCGCCCGCCGCATGGGACTCAAACGCCTCAACCCCTTTAGTATCCTTTGGTTTGACATCGCCCTTCCGCTCATCAACCTCTGGATGCTCATCATCCCGAAAAAATATAAATGGTAAAATAATTAAAATATAAAATAGTTATGGCAGAACAGAAACAATTGAAAATCAACATCGCCCAGGACAAACAGCAGGGCGTGTTCGCAAACTTGGCGCTTATTGCGCATACTCCTACGGAGTTCGTATTGGACTTTGCACAACTGATGCCCGGAGTACCCCAGGCAAACGTAGTAGCACGTGTCGTTGTAACGCCCGATCAGGCAAAGAAAATCCTCGGTGCACTGCAGAATAATCTCGGCCAATACGAGCAGAAATTCGGTACTATTCATCCTGTCGGAGGGCCGCTTCCCGGCAGTACATTACCCCTTACCTTCACCGGAGGTGAAGCATAACTTGATTTATTAACCGTTAAACACATAAGATCATGAAAACTTTTCCGGCTTCACAGCTGATTATAAATGCAGATGGTTCGGCATTCCATTTGCATCTCAAACCTGAGTTCCTGGCAGACAAGATCATCCTTGTCGGTGACCAGGATCGTGTAAACATGGTGGCTTCTTTCTTTGACGAAGGCTCTATCGAGTGCGACGTACAAAGTCGTGAGTTCCATACCATCACCGGTAAGTTCCAAGGCAAACGCATCTCGTGTATCTCTACCGGTATTGGTACGGACAACTGCGACATCGTCATGAACGAGATTGATGCACTTGCCAACATCGACTTCAATACCCGCACCGAGAAAGAGAACAAGCGTTGCTTGGATATCGTGCGTATCGGTACCTGCGGAGGTATGCAGGAAGACATTCCTCTGGGCACTTTCCTCGTTAGCCAGAAATCCATCGGCTTCGACGGCGTTCTCGCATTCTATGAGGATCGTGACAAAATAGCGGATGTAGGCTTCGAAAAAGCACTCGTGGACTTCATCGGCTACCCGAAGAAAGCCGCTGTGCCTTATGTAGTAGCTGCTAATCCCGAACTCGTGGATCGCATCGCCAAAGACGATATGATGAGAGGTTGCACGATTGCTGCGAACGGCTTCTACGGACCGCAAGGTCGCGTGTTGCGCGTAGGTCTCGCTGTGCCTGATATCAATGAGAAAATTACGGCGTTCCGCTACGAAGGACAACGCATCACGAACTACGAGATGGAAGGTTCGTGTATAGCCGGTTTAGCGCTGCATATGGGACATCGTGCTATGACCGTCTGCTGCGTCATCGCTCAGCGTAAGATTGAAGCCGCCAACACCGATTATAAACCGCGTATCAAAGAGTTGGTACGCACAGTACTTGAACGTATTTAATGAGAAAACAATTAGCAATTATCTTGGCAGCCGTAGGTTTACTCTGCGGCTGTCAAAAGAAAGAAACCGCTTTCCAATACAACGTGGATAAGTTTTATGACTTGGAGATCCTCCGATACGATGTGCCGGAGTTTAATAGTTTGAGTTTGCAGCAGAAACAACTGCTGTACTGCTTGAGTGAAGCTGCCCTCTACGGTCGGGATATCCTTTTCGACCAGAACGGCCGTTACAACCTGCGTATCCGTCGCGCGTGCGAGGCGTTGTACCTCAATTATCCGTACGCCAAGGATACCGAAGACTTCGCAGCCTTTGAGCGTTACCTCAAGCGCGTATGGTTCTCCAACGGTATTCACCATCATTATTCGGAAGACAAGTTCCTGCCGGAGTTTACGCAAGAGTGGTTCGTCAATGCTTGCGAGGAAGCGAACATCCAATATGATGCCGCTATCTTGCCTGTGATGTTTGACCCTGCTGTTATGCCTAAGCGAATGACCGCACAAGACGGTATAGACCTCGTGGCTAATTCTGCCGGTAACTATTACGGCGAAGGTGTCACACAGAAGGAGGCGGAGAAATGGTATGCAGCGCATAAGGATAATAGTGCTGAACCCCTTTGGATAGGCCTGAACTCCCAACTCGTCAAGCGTAACGGCAAAATTGAAGAACGCGTCTATAAAGTAGGCGGGCTGTACGGCGAGGCACTTGAGAAAGTCGTGTTCTGGCTCAAAGAAGCCTTGAAATACGCGGAGAATGATCAGCAACGCGAGGTCATCAACAAACTCATCGCCTTCAACGAGACGGGAGACCTCAAACTCTTTAATGAGTATTGTATCGCGTGGGTACGTGATCTGGATAGTCGTGTGGACTTCGTCAACGGTTTCACGGAAACCTATTCTGATCCGCTCGGCATCACCGGTACATGGGAATCGATGGTGAACTTCAAAGACCTCGTCGCTACGCATCGTACACAACTCATTTCCGACAATGCACAATGGTTTGAGGATAATTCGACGACCGAGCCCAAATACAAAAAAGAAGAGGTCAAAGGAGTAACGGCAAAGGTCATCACAGCGGCTATCCTCGCCGGAGATTGTTATCCTGCTACACCGATCGGTATTAATCTGCCGAACGCGAACTGGATCCGCAAAGAGTACGGCTCCAAGTCCGTCACGATTGACAACTTGATGCACGCTTACAACGAGGCAGCCAAGGGCAACGGCTTCAACGAGGAGTTCATGATTGACGACGAGATCCGTGCTATATCTGAGAAATATGGCGCTATGTGCGGAGATCTCCATACGGATCTGCACGAGTGCGTTGGTCACGGCTCCGGTAAACTGATGCCGGGCGTCAGCAAAGACGCACTCAAAGAGCATGCTTCGACCATCGAAGAGGCGCGCGCCGATCTTTTCGGACTCTATTATCTCGCTGACCCCAAACTCGTTGAGTTAGGTTTATTGCCTAACATGGAAGCATACAAGGCCGGCTTCTACCAGCAGTTGATGAACGGCTTGATGACCCAACTCGTGCGTATCGAACCGGGCAAGGATGTCGAAGAAGCACATATGCGCAATCGCCAACTCATCGCCAAATGGGTATATGCCCACGCGAACGGTGAACTGGAAATTATCGAGCGCGACGGCAAGCACTATCTGCAAATCAATGACTACGAAGGCGTACGTCGCCTCTTTGGCGAACTGCTCGCTGAGATTCAACGAATCACTTCCGAAGGTGACTATGCAGCAGCCAAAGAGATGGTAGAGACTTATGCGGTGAAGGTGGATCCGGAATTACATAAGGAGATACGTGAACGCTACTCCAAACTCAACCTCGCGCCGTACAAAGGATTCGTCAATCCTGTATATTGCGTTGAGCGCAACGAGGTTGGCGAGATCACCAATGTGACGCTCGACTTCACGGAGGGCTATATCGACCAACATCTCCGTTATAGTCGCGACTATAGTCCGCTACCGGATGTCAATTAAACTGCCGATATCGAAAAGCATTGCCAACAGAATTCTGTTGTTGCAGGCTATCCATGGAGATCCGCTTATGCGGGTCTCTGCGGATATGCCCGATGATGTCCTTGTACTGCATAATGCCTTAGAGGCCTTGCGTGCACATAAACATGGTGAACCGCTCACTCTCTACCTCAAGAACTGCGGCACGGCGCTCCGTTTTCTGCAAGTTCATCTTGCTAAATGTTATCCCGGCGAACCGATTACCCTTACCGGTGACCCGCGCCTCATGGAGCGTGACGGTAAACCTACTTCACAAACCCATTCCGCTTTGCTTATGCATGGAGTGGAGGTAGATGACGATTCGCCTTATGTGGAGATGACCCGCCGCGTGATTGCCTCCTATCCGAATGTTCCGCTCGAACCCGATTGGAGTAGTGCGGCTTTTTGGTACGAATACA
>Ga0310690_10003249_pt1 | contig 24741 bp, 37 predicted proteins | sample AusTroGonzalo_MG_2_FD_207661 | JGI IMG/M metagenome (GOLD analysis project Ga0310690, IMG submission 207661) | Bovine rumen microbial communities from tropical cattle in Woodstock, Queensland, Australia - Gonzalo_04 (v2) (version 2) | ecosystem: Host-associated > Mammals > Digestive system >... | reverse complement strand
GATTGCCGGAACGGTATCATTGACCCAATTTATATTACTGTGGCACTTGTTCATCCGCTTTCACCTCGCTTTCACGCTTCTTTGCGTCCTCGTATGCCCGTAGGAGCTTGTTTTCTATGGACTGTATCACATAGATTTTGGCATCATACGGAAGTGGTGTATCATTTAGGATTGCGATTAGTTTCTCTTCGAGTTCAAACATATATCCTCCTTACAGACCGCAAGCATCTAGAATCTGTTTCAATGTCACGTAGGTACCTGAATACTCGCTGTAAAAATGAAGCTGTGCGTATGAAGCACATTTTATTTCCTTGGAGCTATTGAATGTTCCTAACTGGTCGGGGTCTATCGTGTCGCTTGTGGTAAGTACATCACTTGACAACTGGCTTGACGAGATCGTACTTGATGTAGTGAGTACATTACTCGGTAACTGACTGGAAGAAATTGTGCTTGCTGTAGTAAGTACGGAGTTACCGCCTATTGTTATACCCGTAGCCGAAATATTGGTATATTGGCCAGATGAAGCGCCATTTATCAATATCCCATCAGCCGACATACCTAAACTCTTTGAGTTTCCGCTATTGTAATCATAAAAACTCATTGTTGTTTGAGTTAAGGTTAGTGATTGAGTGGCTACTCCCGCTGCGCCTAAATATATAGTGCCACCAGCTATGAATACTCGATTATTTCCAGATGTTGAGCTAATCTCTCCGCCTGATATGGTCGCTGTACTACTTGCGCTTGCGCTCGTTATACTAGCGCCACTAATCGTACCACCCGTAATTGTAGTACCGTCTATCGTACCGCCCGATATAGTTGCCGCAGTTACATTTCCTTTAAATGTCGCATCACCATTAGAATCCAGAATAAAATTTGTAGTATTTACTATCAACGTACCCGTTGAGCCGAAAGTGATGCTACTAGGCGTTATGGTGATACTTGACATTTCATCGTTGAGATCGCTGACAATATTGCTTTTGCTAACCTTCAAGCCTATTTCCTGTTCGGTCATATAGGCGTATGAGCCAACCACCGTATCATCCAACTGTCTTGTCAATTCCGCCGATACACCATCAACATCTGCTTTAATCTTCAATGTCTTACCCGTAAGCTGTTTAAACTGACTCGATACGCTATTGAGCTGTTCACCGAAGTATTGCTCTCCCTGTGCGCTATAGGTATCTCTCAAAGCTTGTATGCCTGACAACCTACGTTCAAGTATGTATGTCACTATTCCACGGTATGTAGTGCGGATTCTCAAACCATCCCCGACCTCATGTAGCGGATTGCCGATAGCATTTATGGTAGCCGGTCTGTAGTACCGATTTACCATCTTTGCAAGGGCATTAGTGGCTACCGTGGTCAAATCCGTAGCGTTATAACCGTATACAAGGAAATTGCCCGTGATAACGTATGTATTTCCACTTGTGCCTACCGTAACACCCACATCTTCGTTGTCAGTCCTGATCGTAAGCTGTGTGACACTCTCCGAAAGATAATCCTCAAACTGAACATCTATATAACTTGACCGCTGTACTATGGTCACATCATGGTTAACATCCTGGGGGTAAAGATCGTCAGCCGGATAAAGCGTATCAGACGGGAATAAACCATCGTCCAATCCGGGTGATAACTCCACAAACCTAAACTTGCCCTCATTGGTTATCGTACCGAAAACACCGTTTATCTCGCAGATAGCCTTGATAACATCGGCACCACTTAATGTTTCGGGTTCCATCGTGCGCTTAATTGTGATAGAATCATTGGCAAGCGTTACACTCTCTGCGGTTATGCCGAAATGGGTAAGGAATGAAGCTCTGAACTGTGCAAGAGTCAGACTACTCGAACTGTTCGGCAAAACCGAATTGTACCATGCCGCCACATCCGCATTGATTATGTCATACAGTGCATCGTAAGCCGTGATAGTGCGCTTTGTACGGTCTGCGGATAACTTGTCCTCTGCCACCTTGAAAACGCCAATCTGCAAAATCTTTGACGCTTCATGGTTGGGTATCAGATAAACCTTTAAGGTTTTGCCCTTTAATGTCGGGATATTATCGTGTATGACGAAAGAGATATATCCGCTCTCGCAACTACCGAACTGTAACTGATTGCCGGAATTAAGACTCTGGTGCAACTCAAACGCTTCCTGTTCAAGCAAGTCATTTGTCACCGTGACCGTTGCGCCTGATACGGTATAGTTATCGCCGCTGACCGTAACCGTGCCATCAGTTAGCAATAAGTCCTTTGTTGTCGCTTCCTGCGACCATATTGTAGGGTAAGCGTAATTTATCATAATCTCGCTCCTTATGTCGCGCTTGATGTGTTATATCCGATAAACGCAAGTCTTATAGGGTTATACCGCAAGCCTTTTGAATCGGCGTGTCTGATCGTCACATTCACATCCGAAGTCAGATAGCACTTATCAGACTTATACGCTCCCATTTCAGGAACCCACGCCGTAACATTACAAGACTTCGCCTTTGCGCTGGTGAATTGCGCCCTTATGCTACTCATAAAGGTTTCAAACTCCGTGTCGCTCATGTCGGGCGTTTCCCACTCAACCTTTAATGTTCGTCTGTCTGATACCGCATCCCTGTGCAGCTCTCCGTCTGCATCACGGTATGAATCAAAGTCAACTACGCTCCATACACTCTGAAAGGTTTCAGCCTTAATAAACTGAAAAGGGATAGTGTAAGTGCCGACCTTAACCAAATAACCGCCACCCTTGCTATAGTAGGTTGTGCCTAACATAACGCGAGTATCTAATGTACGGATATACTCGTTGTTATATTTCTCGTACCACCCATTAGCCATAGGGTTATCGCCTGTTTGGGGCGTGACTGCGGTATATGTTGCGTAAGCCATCTTATCTATCCCCCTTATGTATTATCCGAACGCCGGACTACCCGTCATTTTGTTGTAGTTACTTGCTTTTTTCTTCATCGCTATAAACAGATCATCCATTGAAGCGGGTACAAATCCAGCTAAACCGTTACCGCCGTTCTCCTGTAAAGCTCTTGACATACCCATGTATGCCGCCTTGTAGATAGCGTCTGTCATTTGCCCGGTGTTGGCTACTGCGGAAGTGTTACCGATGTTGCCTACAAACTCTGCACCCTGTTCTCCGGCGTAGAAAAGTGAACCGCTTTGAGGTATGCCGCCCGTAGCGAACTTACCGCTTGTACCGCCATGCGTAGAGCCACTACCCGAAATATGCGTAGTTGATATACCGCCGATAGTACCGTCACCGTTAAAGTCATAATGCAAGCTACTTTCAAGGTCTTCTATAGCATTTTTAGCCTTTACAACTACCGTAGTATTCCACCATGTTTTAATCTTCTCCCATGCGCCTTGTAATCCTTCAAGTATGCTATCCCAATTAAACGCTATGGTTTCGGCTGTCAGAAAACCACCGCCGATTAACAAGCCCAGACCAAGCCCGATATGCCCGGTGAACAGCAGCAGTATTCCAAGTACCATTGAGCCTAACCCGATAGCCGCAAAGAATGGAGCAAATTTTTGGAAAGTCTCTTGCACTTTGCCGTATAGCTCATCCCAATTCAACGCTACCGTTGCCGCCATCAGTACGCCACTTGCGATAATCATACTGATACCGACTAGCTTCATTGAAGGGATGAACAGTAAGATAACACCAATCGCCGCCATGCCCACGGCAACCGCCGTGATTAGTTTCTTGTACTTCTTGAAGGCTTTTTTGCAATCATCCTTTAGTTCCGTCCAGTTAAAGGCTATGTTCGCCGCCATGAGTACGCCACTAGCAACGATCATTGAAATACCGACAAGCTTCATGGACGGCACAAATAATAGAATTATTCCTATTGCCGCCATACCCACGGCTACAGCGGTTATCAGTTTCCTATACTTTTTGAAAGCTGCCTTGCAATCGTCTTTTAGTTCCGTCCAGTTGAAAGCTACATTGGCTGCCATTAAAACCCCACTCTCTATAATCATTGCAATACCTACGACCTTCATAGAGGGGATAAATAGCAATATAATTCCGATAGCCGCCATGCCGACCGCAACGGCGGTAATTAACTTTCTGTACTTTTTAAATGCCGTTTTCAAATCATCATATAGTTCAGTCCAATTGAAAGAGATATTAGCCGCCATCAATACACCGCTGGCAAGAATCATAGATAAACCGATTAACTGTTTTGTCGGAACGAATAACAATATCGTACCAATCGCCGCCATGCCAACAGCAACGGCAGTAATGAGTTTTCTATACTTCTTGAAATAGCCCTTGATAGTCTCGTAAAGGCTATCCGAAGTGCTTTCCGACTGATTATAAAGCCGTATAGCCCCGGCAGCCATCAAACCTATTCCTATAAGCGTGTGTGGAGTCATAAAGGCTAAAACAGCGCCAATTACAAGCTGACTGATAGGCTCTTCCAGAAAGTCCTTTACTTCTTTTAGTATTCCCCTTAACTTCTGTAAAAGAGACGATATACTGCTCCCTATCTCTTTCATCTTGTCGCTGACAAGCACATCCTCAAATTCTTCTTTTGCTTTTGCAAAATCAGATGCTTTGCCGTTGTCATTGTTAGCCGAAAGATTATTTAACTCGTCAAGCCCTAAAAGCTGATGCTTATATTTCTTTACGGAATCTGCGGCATCATCCCACGATGTTGAGACTAACTTCGCACGTTGATAGTATGTATCACCGTTTATCGCCGCAAATAGTTCTGTCAGATATTCTGATATTTCCCTGATCTTGTTAGAAATCCATTCAAGAGCCGGAGCGACAAATTGCTTTATCTCGCCCCAGAACGCACCCAACTGATTAACCATCTGCGAAGTAACAGATTTAACACGGTCAAGAGTTTCTGCAAGTTTTGTAAGATCGCCTGTCTGCTGGCTGTAGTAATAGGCGTTTTTCAAGCCCGTCTCAAACGCTTCGCCTATGCCTTTAAGCGCAGAACGGATAGCCCGATATAACATTATTCTGCCAATAGACTTCACAAATTTATTCATAAAGCCCGTGGCTTTCTTAATCTTTTTGCTTGCCTTTTCAGTTTCCTCTGCGGCTTTTTTCTGTTCTTCCTTAAACTTTGCTAACTTATCTTTAGCCTTTTGTAATGCGTCTTTGTACCGTTCTAACTGCTCTCTTTTTTCAGTACGCTCTATATCTGCGAAGTCTTTACTGGTGTATTCCATTTCCACAACAGAAGACTTCCACGGGGCTTTATTTTTTACGCTTGTGTTTCCGTTAATACCGCCCATAGCCTTGACTTTTTTAACAGCACTTGCGTAGCCATCTAAAGCATTAGCCAACTTCTGCAACTTCTTAATACCACTCGTAGTGACGGTATTAAGCGCACCATTCATTTCATTAAGGCTTTTGGCAAGATGGTCAGAAACCGACACGCCATCTTTCATTCCAGTAAGCGCAGTCTTGACTCTCTGTAAAGCACTAGCCAATGACTTTAAAGAAGCCGTTGCTGACTGTGCATTAGCCTGTATTTTGACTTCAAGCCGATCTATCTCTGCCATCTATACCACCTCAATTACTGATTCTTCTGCGCCCATGCAAGAGTACGCTGTTTATTTCTCTCCAACGCTTCTTTCTGTTCTTCTTCGGTAATAGGAATAGGCTCTTGCGGATATTCACTCGTTCTGGAACTGCTCTTACCGCTCAAACCGCTTGCGACCTTTTCCGCTACTGTCTGCAAGCCTTTCAAGAAATAAATGCCTTGCATCCACATTTCCTGATTCTTCTGCCGATTACTGTACTCATGTGCTTCTCGATATACCTTCGCCAGAATCGGATCGCCATTCCAAAACAAGTCATACGGCATACCAATAGCCAAATAGTACGGTAATATCTGCATAAAAGATTCTGTAAGTGACGGTTTTGTGTCTGTCTTTTGTTCTTCTATCAGAACTCCACCGTCACCATCGAGTTTTTTGTCACTTCCTCCGTCTGCACAAGAGTATTGAAAGGCTGTAAGTACAGCTCGACTAAACGCTCGATCATGCCTTCCGGCATACCCTGTAACTTCTCGTACAGAATTTTATCTGTATCGGCTTTGCTCTTGTTGGGCTGGTGCATACGGAAAGCATAGAAGAATAATTCCTCGATCAATGACATACTGATACCGTTATCAAGTGCATTGATGTTGAATCCTCTCGCTTCTGCAAACTTTACCGTAGCCCTGTTAAACTCCAACACGAATACATCACCGTTGTTTGCATCTTTAATGATGATGGGCTTTATCTGCTTATCATCCGCCTGCGTGTTCTTTGTCTCTAATTTTGTAGCCATAGTCTTTATCCTCCATGTAGGTTATTAAGATATTTATAAAAACGCAGTAATCGTTGACATGGCAACGAAAGAGTGGCGAACTCCTGTCCTGCGTTTCTATCGTGTGGGTGTTATGCGCCAGCCGTGCAGGTAACAACTACCTTGCAGGAATCGCCGTTGTCATCGGTAAGGGTAAGTACCGCTGTACCTGTATCAACGCCTGTGATAGTAAGGGTAGTGGTAGCAACTGCGCCTGTAGCAACTGCCGGATTGCTGGACTCAACCTTTACAGTACCTACCGCATTTGCAACGGAAGTAGTTGAGGTAGAATTTTTAACTACGCTCTTTGTGGTATCTGTAGTGCTGATCTGCGTGGAATGAGCCGCCCAGCCGCCTAACTCTTCAAATACCACGCTTGCCGACAAAGTGGATGCAGAGTTACCGCTTATACCGCTGTTACCGATCTGCTTCGGAGTGCCGCAGAAATAGAAGCTGTTAGTTGAGTTCGGATAGCAGTATTCAAACCAGCAACGCAAACCGCTGTCCTTCTTGGTTTCAGCCTGTGCAACAAGGGTGTTCCATGCTGCAATGGCGGCATCGGTATGATTGAGAGTGAATGTCTTTTCTCCACCGGGATCTTGTCTGCCCGGAACGTAGCGAGTGATCTTATCCATGATGTTTGATACATCAATAGTTTCAAGCGACAACGCTATTTCGGGCGCTTCGGTAACATCTGCGATAGTCACATAGCCCGAAGTCGGACGCTCTCCGGCATGTCCCGAAACTTCAAACGCCGTTTTGACTCTTGCGCCGACAGTGATAATTTCGTTCATAAAAAATACCTCCTATGCTTATTTAGGAGGTCTTCACAACAAGAAAAACCTCCCATAACTTTTGTGGGTTAGCGGCTATCCTCGTTGGATAGTCGGTTTAAGATTAAAATGTCTGGAATGTCTTTGTGTATCTTGCCGTAATACGGTAAATTGTTCGGTCTAGGTTCGGTAACTGGTTTCTCATGGTTCGGGTGAATCCCATAGAGTGCATCTGCTCGTCTATAGTATCCATAATCGCCTTTGCCTGTGCTTTCTTGCCCGTATGAAGATTGCTGTAAGCGTTTGCCGTATACATCAGGCTGCAAGCCGTTTCAGGTTGCCGTGTGAGTGTTACATTTTCGGGAATCTCTGAATTATCATCCTCTACCAATGTAGCACACGGAAAACTTGAAGGACTTTCCACATACTCACCGTAAACTGATATACCGCTGTATGCAGAACGAAGGGCATTAGCAACGGTATTGAAAACGGAATTTTCAATGTCGATCATCTAAACACCCTCCTTGCTATGCCCACAATATCTTGCTTTGCGGTCTGTGCGCTATTCCACATGAACAATGTAGCGGGTATGCCGTGATAATCAGGTCTGGCACCGTTACCCTGTCCGTATGTACCCAAACCGCACATTCCTAAATATCCGGCTCTAGGATGCACATAAGCACCGACATAGGCATTATTTGTTACAACGCCTGTTCCAAACTCTAGCCATACAGCCGCACCGCCAACCGACACAGTAGCGGTATTACTACCCTTGCTGTGCGTGGTTTTAAGTGATGCAATGGTTTCACCCGTGTCAATGTGCTTTGACAGTTCATAAGCCGCATAACGCTCAACTTGCTCGGCAGTTTCACGCACTAACTCGCTCGTATGAGCCTTGAAACTCTTTTGGTAATCTTCTAACTGGCTGATAGCACTATCTATTGACTCTGCGCTTAACTCAAATTCAATAGTCATGTTACCGTCACTTCCCTTATTGCATAGGTAACTGAATTTATTGATCTTGCTACCGATACTACAACATAGTTATGTGGCGTGGTGGTTGTAGTCTCTCCCACCGTCTCAAAGGCTTCCTTGCCTACCCATAACACGCTGTTTTCGTCTATCGGACAGCTTAAATCGTTCGTTACCATAGTCTTTGTGTAATTCAGATTGATACCGAACTGCTCAACATCTGCCGTACCTCTTGCGGCAGACACATTGATATGATACTCGACAGGGGTTTGGTATGATACCTCATACTCTCCCGTCTTGTTGCCGTAATCGTCTAGTATCTCGGTTTTCTTATCGAAGAGTGCGTAATATATCTTCTGCTTATTCCGTACCAGAGAACGCATATCGCACCTCCTAGATTAACTGAAATACATTACCCCGAATGTAAGCGATCATATCATCGTACTTGAATGTGCGGTTTATTCCGTTCTCGTTATGTACCAACTCGCCCTCTGCGCCTTCATGCCCGTAACCGTTAACCACAGCCATAACTTGCGTTATTTCGTACTTTAACGGTACTTCGGTAACTGTACTGCGTTTATCGGGCTTGTTCGTGTACATCCAGTTCAGAATTTCCGTACCCGCAATATCAAGGTTGATTAACAATTCAGCATCGAGTGAAGTATCGGTTAACAGAATATGCAGTTTGCTTTTCACCATGTTTAACTTGGTCTGTATATCCATACCGTTACCTCTTTCTCGGTCTACCGCCTTTATTTCTCGGTTTTTCGGGTTCAGGCGTATCATCCTCAACAGGTTCGTTCATAAACATATCTTCCTGTTCAAAATCGTCCTGTATTGGCTCGACCTTTATCGCCTTTGTCTCTTCGACAACTTCACCGACAAACAATGTTCCGTCTGCATTTCGTCTAACCATGTTTAGACCTCCTTGTTACGATATAACGGGCAACTGTCCGTACTTAACAAGCAGAACATTGGTAATCCCGTTAAGGGTATTTGTAACCTTGCACCCTAAATACTTCTCGCTCTGCGAAGAGGTTGCCGTAAAGGTTGCGCTGGTTGCATCGGCTATATCGGTATAGCTGCCATCTTCTGTAGTAGCCGCTGCCCACTGATAGGTAAGAGTGCCGCTCTTGGGGGTATCAACCGTTACAGTAGCCTTTTTGGTAGACTCAACATAACTGATGCTCGCGTTTTCAGGGGTTACGGGCAGAAATGCACCGATATAATCGTAGATAGCGTTATAATTCTCCTGACGATCTGCCGGGGAATAGTCCGTTTTCCACACGGGTTTTGCAGGATTGTTAGCGATTGCGAAAGCCATAATATGATTCTCCTTTCATTTAGGACTTTCCCCACCCGCCACTAGGACGGGTAGGGCAATCTATGAGTGTGTGCAAATGGGATGATTTAAGCGTTAGCAACATCCGAACGCAGGAAGTACACGCCCTTCAACTTGTTTTCAAGGATGAAGGTATCGTAGTAAAGCCTGTAATCAAACTTCCATGCGTCCGCCTGCTGGTTTACAGCCGGTGAGAAGATACGAGGAAGTACATGCTTTGTAACCTTCTTGACTGCGTTAGGGTCAAGCATAATGAAGTGCAGATTGTAGTTAGTAGCCGCAGGAACATAGCCGCCAGCGGTCTGACCACTCTTACCGTTGTAGAGGGTAATAGCCGACAGAAAACGCTTCTGCGGTACACGGATGATCTGAACACCGTCATAAGTCTCAACGGTTTTGTTGATGCCGGTCTCGGTATTCTGAATGGTGCGGGTAATATCGCCCTGAACGCCCTGATAGAACTTCTCTGACATGAAGCAGATTCTGCCCTGATCGGGTACTTCGTCCTCGTTGAGCTGTGCAATAGCCTTGTCAAGCTCTGTGGTAGGATGGGTAATATCCGCAAGCTGGTCATGAGTGCCGTGAGAAATACCGTCAGTACCGGCGATCTTTGAGAACACATAAGCGTCCACTTCGGGTACAACCTGTGTGCGAAGAAACTCACCAACAAGAGTACCGAACGCCATACCGAGGGTTTCGTCATTATCCATTGTGTCAATGGTGAACGAACGTCCTCTGTCCTGTGTGAGTTCATGGCTCTCCCATGTTCCGGTTACATCACCGCCGATGAAACCATTCTGACGATCATAATCTCCCAAGCCCTGCATAGAGGTCTTGTAAAGATAAACCTTGTTAGCACCGTCAAACTGAATGTCACGGGCTTCAAGTACGCTGGACTTGCTCTCCTTCTGGTAAATCTCGTCAAGGATGGGCAAATACTTCTCTGCATAAGTAAAACTGTTAGCCATAAGTTTTTTCCTCCTGTGTAATGATGGGTTTTATTTCAACCCGAACGCCGCCCGGAACTTCTGCATTTCGGCTTCGTCTATGTCGGTCTGCTTTAATGCCGCTCCTTTGGATAATCCGGGCTGTTTATTAAGCAACTCGGCTTCAATGGTCTTTTTCTGTGACTCAATGAAAGCCTTCTGTTTGGCGAAGAAATCATCACTTATACCTTCGGGCAACTCTGCCGCCATCGTTGTAGCTGTGTCGAGGTCGTAACCGCTTTCCATAAGCCGTGTCTTGTAACTGTTTATCCTGCTCTCTGTGCGGTACTTTTCAAGCTCTGCCAGCGTAGCCGCTTCTTTCTCGGCTCTCTCTGCTTCGGCTCTCTCTGCTTCGGTCTGCTTTTCACGCAAAGCTTTCTTGTAACTCGCCGCCTCCGAACAAGCCTTATCCATAGCGTCCTTCTGCTTTTGGCTGTCCTTTAACAGTTTTTCGTACTCTGCCTTGTAGTCAATTTCGGGCTTATCGTCCTGCTTGACTTCGGGTTCAGTAGCCTTAACTTCGGGTTCAGTAGTTTTGATTTCGTCTGCCATAATATAGTCTCCTTTGCGTTGTTTAAGGTCTTTCTCTAGACCCGCCATTTTGTGTAATGCGAAGCTTATATAGCGGCTTCTCTTCCGCTTGTATTTTCACGGCATATAGCCGTAAGAATCATGTAAAGGTTAAAGTGCAAAGACAGTTAATATCCTCGGACGCTTCATTAAATCCCTGTGGATATAACGCCGCATTGCCATTGTAAGTGTAAAAATACTCGTCCATGTTCTTTGTTACGCCGTCAAGATATATATGTGTATCTCTTGAAGTAGGTAACATCATGCAATGCCAAGTCTTTGTTTTGGCGTTCAGCGCCGTGGCGGTATCATAAGAAGCTGTATTATATATCCTCTGTCTCTCATTGCCGACAATATCCGTCAATCCCTCAACATCTTCAAGGTAGATGTATTGGTCTATCCGCTCGTCTATCGTCATGCCGCCCACATCAGCCGAAATAACATCTTGCACCCGGTCAATGTCAGGTTGCCACTCACCGCCTAACTGACGGTTTACATCCGCCACGCCATCGGCATAAGCCAGCAACAACCAATCAAGCACTAAATCCTTAATCTTTGCGGTATCGCCCACATACTGCCTTATGTCACGCCGTAAAACATTAAGTTCGTCATTCCTTATCAGCATCAGGCTCACCGCCCTTCGCTTCTCTATTAGGGTTAGCGGCAGAGGAACCTTCAAGATCGTCATTGGGGGTTATATTTTGGGGTTCGGCTCCTCTATCCGCTAAATTCCAAACTGCATCAATGTATTTCTTGCTGACTTCTACATCAGTAAGAGGGTCATTAGACAATCCCGACCTCTCAAACGCAAGAGCCGGAGCAAAGCCTAAATCTTTCATGTTCATAGCCGCCTGTGTCTTGACAAGCAGATTAGACACATCGTTACGGACAACCTTTATCTCAAAATCTGAACGATTAAGGGTAAATTCCATCTTCTTTTTCAGTATGGCAAGGATAACCGCATCGAAGTACGCATTGGACTTCTTGAACTCGTCTTCGGTATTCCTTGCGTGGGTATCTGCCGTAGTCCATCCGTTACGGAGATATACCGCCTGCCCTGTGTCCGAAGTAGAGCCGCCTAAATCTTTAGTGAACGGTACTCCGGCAATCTTGAACACCTGTTCACGAAGGTCATTAAGCGTTACCTGCGTCTGCGTCTGATCTAACTGTTCCGAAAGAATCTTTACATCGGCTTTATTCTCGCCGCTATTCTTTAGCGATACAAAGCCCATCTTGCGAATGTCATTAGCCGTAGTGCCTTCGTCCAGTTCACAGTTATACAGAATCATAAGGCTCTGAATAAACTGCTCTATACCGTCCTCACGGTTAGACTGGATGTTATTTATTGCATCAAGTAACGGAAGAACATTCTCAAACGCTCCCATCCGCAGCTTGTTATACGCATATTCCACTATCGGAATCTCGCCTATGATGTTCGCTTCGGGTTCGCCCTCGATAGACAACGCCGTAACATCAGGGTTATAGCCGTAAGTAAGTTCAACATCGTTAAGCGGTCTGCCGTTAAGCCGATAGACAGAATCCCTTGTGAATACATCTATCTTTAACGCCTTATCCTGTACCACGATATTGATACCCATTACGGGCTTGTTTCCGGGTGACATACTGTAAACCACAAAAGAGCTTCTAGGGTCTAATGCGTACACCTTGAACGGCACATCAGGCTCATTGTTCGGCTCGACATACAGAACGCCCAAGCCGACAGTATGGAACCAATCTACTGTATCGTTATCGACTGCATACTTGCCGGATAACATCACATACTCGTTCAGTTCCTTTACCTTGTCGGTGATCGTGTTATCTTCCTTGCGGCTTACATAAGTTGCCGCTTTCGTCAGAAAATAGCCGTCCTTAAATGTGACTATTTCATCGGCATCATTTTCAATGATCTTACTGCATATCTCCGGGCGTATCTCTTTCTTTCGGTCAAGAATCGGCTGCATACCACGCCGATACCAATACAGATACTCTTCCTCTTTCATGTTCGCCATGTGCGGAATAAGGGCATGGTTGACCTCTTCAATGACATTATCAGCCGTAATAACATCATTGTTTGCGTAAATGCGTCTGCGTCCATACAGTCCGCAATCAGCCGTAATCAATTCCATACCCATAAACCTCACATGTCAATGATAGAGAAGGTGAAAATGCTATGCCAAAAAGCCGTCAAATCTACTTCTAATTGCGATTATACCCAACTATCTTTAAAAAGCCATAGGAGTGTAAACATTGAGTCTGACATTTCCTGTTAAGGGTATAAAAGCTATCCACTTACAATTATACCGATCAAATTTTAAGAATCCATAGAGGTCTACGAAACGCTTCTGACATTTGTGTTTTTTTTCTCAAATCATGCCGACAAAACGATTTATTAGCCGAAAAAAGAAATGTTAAACTAATAGCTGTCAGATTAGCATTAGTTTAACATTAGTTTAGCTTTTTATTAGCTTTAGTTTAGCTTTTTATTAGACAAACATTAGACAAAGTTTAGATAAAGTTTAGCATATACAATAATATAAATAATTAAATACGGATAAGAAAGTAAATAAGGAGAAACGCGCGCGCGTAGACACGAAAAATGCCACTTCGTTTTTCACCCTTGACGGGTGAAACGAGTGGCAGAAAAAAATGAAGAAGTGCTGAACGAACTGAACTGATTTTTTATCGGCTTACCATAATCGCTTACCAAGCGTTTGAAGTTTAGCCGTACCATTATACCTCATATCGCATAGTCCGGCAAGACTATCCGCTGCATCATCATGTAGATTCTTTTGGGTGAAGCTGAATACCTCCAGCTCATTGATAAACATATCGTATTCTCGACCTCTTTCTTTATCACGGCGGAAGTAGATGTTACGGATGTCCTGTTGGAACTGCTCGATCTTTGACAACTTGCTCATGGTGTTAGGCGCACGCTTTGAGGTAATATTGCAAGCGTACTCTATTTTCTTTACGGCTTCGCTCACTTCATCGGCATAGGATTGACCGCCTACGTTTGCTTCAAACCTTACCTTGCGTACCCCATGTTGTTTTAATCTGCTTGCTACTATCGGCACGGTCACGCTCTTATCGCGCCGATTAAACACCACATCATGTATAAATATATCGTTGCCGTACTGATATGCTATCGGCATGGATAAGGAATCACCGCCGCCAAAAGCCACATCACAGAAAGCATACACGCTATCAGGATCGCCGTCAGGAAGAACACCATCGTACCATGTAAGCTGTTCAGCCGTGAACGGCATACCCTCTTTCTGAATACCACGCTGCATATACAGACAAGAGAATGTCACAGGGTCAAGCCGCTCTTTAATCTGCGCTATCTTTTCATCGGTATAGCAATCCTCGCACTCATAGTGAAAGTTGCTATGCCCCTCTTCGTCACAGACAGGAAACGCCATAAAGTGATACCCCGGCTCACCCTCGTATCGTATCTTCTCACGGCTGATAGGGTCATAGATAGACCAGATTGTGCCTAACATGATCTCTTTGACCTCGTTACCTATCTGTCGGGTGGATATAGTGTCGGTATAGTTGGCGTAAAGTGTCTCCAATCTCTCCGGGCTTCTTGCTTCCTCAGCATTTTTGACCAAATCATCCGTAATCATAAACTTATCAGCCCTAGTTCGTCCAGTAATAGAGCCGCCGATACTGACAAGCGAGAAAGTCTGTGCGTCACCACGCCTACGATAGCCGATAGTATTATATTCCTGCGATTTTGTCGGCGCACCCAACGAGAATATTTCCTGATAGTTGTACTCTTCGGATGTGGTCATATCCAGTACGGCATCCATCATCAGTTTTACCATACTGTCGGCATAACTGACATACATATTCTTGCTATCGGGGTATTTCCCCATAATATAGCACATCAGAAACTTAATCAGGGTACTCTTACCACAGCCGGGAGGAGTAGATAGCGTCAACTTCTTGCCCTTCTTTTCGGCTATGAAGTTCTCAATCTCCGTGCATATCCCAAACTTACCCTCTAATATCTTCCTTCTCGGCAGCCAAAAGCGGCTATTACGGTTTCTATCCCATTCCATAGCCGTCATGAAATCATCGAAGGAATCACGAGCCGTAAGAATATATGATCGCCTGCTCCACTTCAAAGCATCCTTACTGCCGCCGGTCTGTATCTCATACACCATCTTTTCCCGGAAGTCCTGCACCAAAAACCGCCCATTAACCTTATCCTCAAAATAGATACGGTCAAGGCACATGGCAGCCTTATCAAACATCCGATTGTGCATATACGACTTATACGCCCCAATCAGTTCTTCTTTTTCAGTCATTCAATCACCCTCGCATAGCTAATCAAGTCTTTTAGCCTTTTTTCTACATATTGCTTTAATTCATGAATAAAAGCGTTTGATACTCTCGTTTCAAGCCCTCGGTATTTCATATCTTCAAACAAAACATATATTACAATTGCATCTGCCGTGTCTTTCAATAAACCTTCATTTACCGTAATTTCGCTCATTCCGCATCCCCCTCTCGCATATCTGCACCACAGTTAGGGCAGAAACTATTTCTTGTTAAATGCTCATGCAAAAACCATATACCGCACCGTTCACATTCAAGATATTCAATGCCATCACGATTATGGGCTATCCAATGCCCTTTTGTCCGACAATTATCTTCTCCCGGCATATTGGGTAGTTCCATGTAGTGCGTTATCTTGTCTTTCCATTCCCAAAAGTAATATACATCATTCGCTTCACCGAATCCCATTAGTAATTCAATGTGGGGTACATCGCAATGATATTTACCCTTTAGTGGTGTGCCGTGCCCCTTTACCGCAAACAGATACCAATAGTGATCCTGTAAATATTCATCATCTTCGGTTAGTTCTTTCCATTCATTCATTCCGCATCCCCCTCCCTCATTTCGGCACTTCTAATTTCACCCCACAATTACATTGAATAATCGGCTTATTAGCAAACGCTTTCTCGGTATATACTTTTTTGCATTGTGAACATACATACAAATTACCTTCTTGTACCGAATTGCCTAAAAAGATAAAATGCGGCGGTTCATTCATAAGGGACTGAACAACCTTATCCCACTTTAAAGCCAGCTCATTTTCATTGTTATTGTCGGTATATTTACTCACTTTTATCTCCTTCCCGCATATCAGCACCGCACATCGGACAAAAATCAAAAGAATTGTACCCTTCAACCTTACAGCAAGAACATTTTGGAAAAACCATACGTTCGTCAACTATCCACTTCCCCTTTGGTCTTGCGTCCTTTAAGGCTGCAATAGCCATATCAAACGCTTCGGGTATTTCATCCCCACCTTGATGACAATATCCACATCCGTTTACGCTATAGTCCGCTATTATCTTAATCGCTTCTTCGTTAGTCATACTATATCTCCTTTCTCAAAACCCACTGGGTTATTTTAAAACCCAAAAAAACCACATGGTTTTTTAAAAACCCAACATAACCCTAATGATAAATGATAAATGAATAATGATAATGATAAATGATTTTATTATATATATGCGGGGTAAATTGAAGGGCGTAGAGTTAAAACCAGATCACTCTTTACCATTCTCCACCCTCCACTTATTGTAATGATTATAGAATGTCTGCTTACTCCCTCCGAACTTCTCAATCACTTCGGCTTGCATCCACTTACCCTCATAGTACTCTTCAAACAACACACACTTTGCACGGTCATTCAATCCGTACTGCTGTTTTGCTCCCCACTTCTGTCCTCTATCCTTTGCAGCCTTGATACCTTCCTTCTGTCTCTCCCGTATTAAATCTCTCTCGAACTGTGCAAACGCTCCCAGCATATTATACATCAGTACTCCACTCGGACTGTTGAAGTCAATGCTCTCTTTCAAACTCTTGATCGTGACTTGTTTAGCCCTTAACTGTTCGGCTATGTTCGCCAAATCCACCATGCTCCTACCCAACCTACTCAACTCACACACTACCACCACATCCCCCGGCTTTACATACTCCAACATCTTCTGTAACTCCGGGCGATTCATATTTTTACCGCTGATCTTCTCTTTGAATATCTTATCACATTTCTCCCCCTTCAACATATCGTCCTGTCGAGCCGTATTCTGCTCAACAGTACTCACCCTGATATACCCGACCTTCATAACATTCCCTCCTTAATTCTCGCAATCGCCCTATTTCACGGCGTTTTCTCTCTATCAAATATGCAAGTCAATTATACTCTATAAGTATAATATTGTCAAGTATTTTGGACGAAACAATTTTGATTTTAGGTAGTCGAGGGGTTAACCCCCGCCCTGCCCCCTACCCCCGTTTTACCCCTCCGGGGGGCTATATTCCTCGCCGATCATATATAAAGAATGAACACACACAAAACGCTTGAAATGTGCTATTTTAAGCATTTCTTGATGTGTCTATCATTGTACACATTATTTGATTAAAAAATGTCAATTATTTTCTAGAAAACGCTTGACAAATAGTCGGGGCTATGCTACTATAGTACTACAGTCAAGGCAGCGGAAACGAGAAAAGCCGCCCGGACTGATACAAAGGATTTAAAAAGTTACAATGTCGAAGTTAAACTACAACCTTATGTAACTTTTTGTAACCTTTTCAGGACTCAAACCCCAAAATTCCCACATTCAAAATTAGAAAAGAGGTAAAAAGAATGAGCAAACAGGAAAAGCAAGCAACCTACTTCCGGGCGCTGTTCGGTAGCGACCTGACCGAAGAAGAGAAAAGGCAGTACAACGAGTCAATACAAGCGCACTATGAAAATATGATCCGTTTTCAGAGCCGCGCAAGGTATGACCAAACAGAAAATGCCGCAACGGCTGCCACCGTCACGGCATGAAGTAAGAAACTAATACAGGGCGTGGGCGGAACAGTCCGCCGCCCGTGTTCCTGTAGTATAACATGAACGGACTGAAAACACAATACTAAACTACAGGAGGATTTAAACATGAACAAAATCGAAATTATCTATCAGAACAAAAAGGACTGCTACACCATTGAAGAACAATTCACAGCGGATGAAGTAAAAGGAATTTTGAAAGACGATCAAGTATTTTATGCAGAGTTAAACGGCGATCCGGTCAAGAATTGGAGCATACACAGTATAGAAAATGCAAATGAGTCTATCATATCGGCATTATCAAGAGAAAAGCTGGATATTAAGGGATTTAATGTTTATCTAATAGATTTTAAAGGTTGTTTTGGTTTTTCGGCATGTGTTTTTAAGAATGGCAGACATATTTATCACGCTAATGACTATGAATTGCATCACAAAGGTAGAAGCCCGGAAGAGTTGAAAAGCTGGTATATTGATACATTAAATCATAAACTATTTACAGATGAAGAAATAAGCGAAAAAATAGTTGATTATTCAGACTATCAGAGCAAAGACCATTTTATCCGCAACTATTATCCCGTGCAGTATGACCATTTATCTATGTTTCATATATTCCACAATGAACAGGAAGAAAAAGAATTTGACGACAAGCAGCAAAAAGAATATCCGTATATATGCAAGTCTTGTTTTTCATACTTTAAGGATCAGGCTATATCTGATAAAGTTAACGATTTGTTGATTGCGTTACAATTCAGACTTGAAGAGTTAAAAAATGATTTTGAATACTGGAAAAGCGCAATTAAATATGAAATGTATAATCACGAGTACTGCTACAACACATATCAGGGTGATTTTGATGTGATCGGATGTTTTGCCCGTGTCAAGTGGTGCGGTGATTGCGCCGGCATGGAGGAATTTTTAAGAAATTCAACATTGACGGATGTGCAGAAAAAAGCATACAGGGCGGCAAGAACAGAATATTTTGCAGAGATTGGAGATGATTATTAATGAATATAGATTTTTGGTATGGCGGAAAATTGGAAGATGTAACAAGAATTTCATGCAGTTTTAGTGATCGTGATTTTATATATCGTGGTTGGATGTATGATAGTAACAATAATGTTATTGGTGATTATTACACTACAAACAGCGTAGAAATAGAGCAGATTTTTAAAGTGAATTTCGATTAACACACTTCACCGGGGCGGCGTAAAAACCGCCCTGCAATATATAGAATGGGGGTTATAGTATGAGATATTACAAAGTCATTTTTTCGGACTACTCCGAGACAGTCGGAAAACAGGAAAACAAGCAAAAAATGTTAGCGGATGCAAGATTATATTGTAAAATGTGGAACTTGTCGGAAACTGTACGGGATGTATTAGAAATATCCGAAAAGGAATATCAGGAAAAAACAAAGGGGGCGGCGGTATGAATTTACAAACATTAGAACTAAAACAGCGGCATATAAACGCTAGCACGCTGCCGGATGTATTACGGGGGCGTGATATAGTTGGATTTTTCGGCGGCGTATATAATCATAGACAGTTTATAAAAATATGTGATGATAATTGCAATTTTGTTATATATGCCGATAGAATAACTAACTATTGCTATAGTGTAGCGAAAGAAAACAGCGGGTGTAATACTACTTGTTTTGGCGGGCTGGATCATGTGAAGAAACTGTATAAACAAAATCATTTTAAGTATAAACACTTCACAAAGTACGGGCGGCGGCTTTTGGGTATAAATTAAAAGGGGGTGCAAGCATGAATATATTAGAACAATTAAAGAGTGATTTTAATTTGTCGGCAAATCTGACGGCACTACAGACCGCAATAGATAACACAACGGTTTTTACATGGTCAGGTTGTCAATCGGTTTTACTGGAACTATTCCGGGCGTTACCTGATACAGACATATATCGTAATGAATTATATCCGGACTACGCACAAATGCGGTATTTTTTGGATAATGTCACAATACGTTACAACGATCATATCAAAAATGAATACCCGCCCGAAGAATGGAAACGGATCCGGGGCGTTATCGGTTTAAAAACTGTCACTCTTGACGGCGGTTTTAGCATTGAAGAAATATTGAAAAGTTTAAATGATAGATTGCATACACATTTTAACATTGATCAATGTGAGCAGGATTGTTTCACTGATTTATATAACTACCTCGTAAACATTCCAAAGCCGTTTCAATGCTTTATAGAGTGGTTGCAGAAAAACGGGTATAATTTACCCGGCATGATAGAAAAATATCATAATACTATTGATTATGTCATATCGGAAAATGAACAGTATAAAAGCGTTGAAGTCAAATTCAATAGAAAACCGAACGCCGATATTATCCAGCTTTTGAAGTCATTCAAGTTTCGCTACAATCCCCATAAATATTTATGGTATGGGTTTATCAGGCGTGACATTCTGGAATTAGCGCTTGAAAATGTTTAAAAAGGGGGTGCATATATGTCAATAAATTATACTATCCCGGGCGGCAGTGTTCGGACTGATTTACTCGAACTAATAGAAAATAATCACACATTGATCGCAGGCACAACGGGCAGCGGTAAAAGCGTATTAGAAAATAGCATACTATACAATATTTTATTGTCTCATTTTCCCGGCAGCGTTTCCAATGGCTACGGATGTAAACTAATTTTAATTGACCCGAAACGGGTCGAACTGATAAATTTTGTTAGCGTTCCGCATTGTATTAAATATACAGACACGGCGGCGGGGGCTGTTGAAGTCCTAAAATATACACGGGCTATAATTGAAAACAGAATCGAACAAATGCAACGAGAACGCCGCCGGACTTTTGACGGCTGCCCCATTTATATTTTCATTGACGAAATTGTGGACTTAATGACCGCAAAAGAATCAAAGGAAATAACCCGGATATTAACGGACTGCATATCAATTTCACGGGCGGCAAGGGTATTTTTTGTGATATGCACGCAAGCCCCGAACAGAAAGATTTTAAAACCTGAAATAGTATTGAATTGTAGTTGTCGGATTGCACTAAAGTGCATTAGCCCGATAGAATCCCGGCAGATAATAGACAGTCCTGAGGCTGTAGACTTGCCGTCTCACGGTCAGGGAATTGTTATAAAAGGGATTGATCGTTATAAAATCAGAATCCCATTATATTCAGATTATGACATTGACGATATAATAACATTCTGGAGACGGCAGCATCCTATATTAAATTATTGCAATCAAAAAAATAAAATAGTATAATCATATAAAAAATCACGGGGGTAAAAATATGAAAACTATCGCAACAACGACACATTATTATTTTTATGAAACTAACGCAGAAAAAGGAATTTGCGTCACTGACATGGATAATAAACGCGTTTATTTTTGCCGTATTGATTCCAACGGAAACGATACAAACACGGGCGTAAATATTTATAACGCAGATTATGCCGCCACACTGGAAGCCCTGAAAACTGCCTACAATAATTTATACGAAAAGGGATTGCTTTATGATTTTGACGGTATAGAAACGGATTTTTCGGATGATATACATGATTTTAACCCGGCAGAATTTGAAAAACTGGAATTGATCATTGACGCAAAATCATATTTATCATAATAAACCAATATAAAACAACTTCACCCGGTTATAAATACCGGGTGTTTTTTATTGCCTTCTTTTATCGGTTATACCGTCAGAAATAGCCCTTAAAACCTCTCAAACCCTTACACCCTTGCAATTATACCCTTGCAACCTATAGCCCCGTTAAAGCCCTTTTAAAACGCCTTGCGGGGTATATTGTCTTTTATCGGCTATTTATCGCACTTTATAGCACTATACCCTTTAATTGCACTAAAACGCCCTTTAAATCGGTTTTATGTTTTGGCAGTATATTTAATCATGTTTGATATTTAAAACGATTTTAGGCGTGTTTTCGTTTGATTATAGCGGTATGGAATCAGGGCTATTATATCAGGACACAAAAAGCGAGACAGCCCCGGAAGGCTGCCCCGTGTTATGGAATAGAGGTTTTAAATGGACTCTTGCCGTCATTCTTTAAACTCCCCGTCCTCAATGACTTTTTCGTTTTCGGATTTTTTCAAAAGTTCTTCTTTCTGCGCCCTTTCTGCGGCTCTTTTTTTTCTCATAAATTCTTTATCGTAATCGCTCTTTCGCTTTTTCTGCCGCTCTTTATCATTCCAACAATCTTTCTTTGCTTGCCGTTCTGCGGATAATTGATATCGATCATCGACTAAATCTTTGTCGGGAATGGCGTACTTTGCGTATTTGTCCTCTATTTTCGGCTGTATCTCCACCACCTGCGCATTATCCGGCAATGCTAATGTTTCTGCGCCGGGCAACAGTTTGCTTTCTGCAATCAAATCTTCGGCTGACAACTCGTTGTAATCGTTCTGTTTGACTATAATCTCTTGTGTTTCCTTGTAGCCGAAGAAAACCTTACCCATGAACATACCGCTGATATTGTCGATATTAGATTCTTGCATGTTCTGTGCCCAAATATCCTGAAGTTTGATATAAAAATCATTGGCTATTTTCTGATGTTCAATACTACCGCGCCGACCTGTATACCAGTTATATATAGCGTCTACTGATATACCTAGCCAGTTAGCGCACCCGGCAACGGACGGGAGAACATCATGATCTAAACAATACTGCCAGTAGATATTGATACGGTCTTTTATTGCCTGTGGGTTCCGTAAATCCACTCTCGGATATTGATTAGCCGCCAAAGCGTGTTCAAGAATCTTTCTGTTTGCTCCGGGTTCTTTCGGCTGATAATATTTTTTTGCCACTTAATCACCCTCTTTCTGCGTATTATCCCGCCTAACCAACCTAAAATACTTCCTTTTCTGCTCCCATCGGCTTTCCCACCTTCTTACGGCTTCCGCTTCGGTACTAGCCGATATTTGCACCAAATGACCATCAGTATTGTTATCACACTGTATGTATGTGTGGTAGTTCGTCTGCCACATATACGCCTTACCGCCGCAGAAAGGGCAGGGGCGTAAATCGTCTCGTATCATTATTCCTCCTATATCGCCATTAAATCGCTTAACTCTAACTGATTATTTGTCGGCAATACACACATTTCCCCTTTTGCTCTACGGTAAAACTCTTTGTTAATTTCAAATCCGTAGAAACTACGCTTTAACTCCATGCAAGCCCTCGCTGTGCTTCCCGAACCGAAACAAGGGTCTATAACCACATCGTAGGGGTCTGTAAATATCTCGATCAGTTTCTTCAAGAGCTTTACAGGCTTTTGTGCCGGATGTATTTTCGGTATGTCCTTGCCGTCACGCTCCCATTGAAACCAGTTAAAAACCATGTGACCTGTTCCCGGTATGTTCTTCCCATTCTCGTCTACTTGCAAGCCGTTTCTGAATTTCGGTAACTTATCCCGGTAAAATAGCAAAGCATACTCTGTAGCACCAACAACCCGCATATTAGCCTTTAAGACTTGTGGGCTATAATTCTTGATAAAAACCAACGGTATGAAATTCGGAAACCCATTCTTCTTTGCCGCTTCGATCAATGTCGGCTGTTGCTCAAACGAACAGAAAACTATCATGCAAGGGCTATCACTACTTCTACCACGCCCTGTTGACGGGCTTTCCTTCTTCATCAACCGACTACAAAAGTGAAAATACTCATACAGATTAAAATTAAAATCGCTTGCAAATGCGGCTTTTCCTGCAAGTTTGCTTTCTCCATTCTTATTATCACCGCCGTTGTACCACATAGGATTAGACCCATAGAAATTTGTTCCTACGTTATACGGCACATCTGCAATAATTAACTGTGCTTTCTGTATCGGGTAACATTTCCAGCCTTGCATACTATCGTTGTACAACTCGCATTTCAGTTTTTTCTCATGTTCCATTCTGCACCTCTCTCATTTATCTGTTTCATTCTTGATACGGATTTATCCCACTTTCCTCAATCTTTTTCAGTATGTCGGCGTAATCGTCTGGGTGTATATCCGTATTCCACGGCATATCATTCAGATACGGCTTTGTGATCGTCTGCTCTAACAGCCACATCAGATTCCAACAAGCCGCAACTAAATGCGTAGGCTCATCAGTTATTCCGGCTATCCACTTCCCTAAATGCCTTGCACCGCTGTCAGCCAATGAATGAAACGGTATACCTTTTCTCACATTGTTCTCGCCGTAGTGCAATGCTCCACGTTCACAATGCTTTGATAACTCAATAATAGCGTTCCACGGCATTAAGTCCATGCGACCTTTACCGTCTGCGTTATCTCTTACGGCTCCTGTGCTAAATTCCCTCTGTTCTGCCATTCTCGGTTTCCTCGCTTTCTACACTCTCTCCATTATCGGCATGTTTCTTTAACTTATCAGGTATCACGATCTCGTCAGGCGTTAAACCTATCCACGCCCGGAACTCTTGAAAACAGTCCTTGCATATCTCGTTACTCCTATGCGAAAACGGATTTGTAATACAGCGTTGCTCTATAAGAAAAGTTTCATTTGTCGGCACTTCCTTGCCGCACTTATCGCAAAAACGCTTAATCATTTTTCATCCTCCATTAAATCAATAAATGTGCAGTCAGGATCGTCAGTTTTCTCAATGCCGTACATATCATACTTCTTTTCGGTTCCGTTATCGAAACGCACCACTATATCCTTGTAGTACGAGGTTATGCGGATGATTGTACCTTTCTGTCCGTTGTCGCAGCTTACCCGATCGCCGATAGTAAAATCTTTCATTCCTCGCTCCTTTTATTGATTAAATACTTTTCTGCTTTTTCACTATGGTGCCAATAATACTTTGTTTCTCCTGTGAAGGGAATATGCCTATCTCTCAAATAATTTCCGTCACCGTCTTTTTCTATTACTTCTATTCCGTCAGACCGCAAATCGTTCACCATAGCTTCAATATCGTAATCGGTGGCTTCGTAT
>Ga0310690_10003248_pt1 | contig 24747 bp, 21 predicted proteins | sample AusTroGonzalo_MG_2_FD_207661 | JGI IMG/M metagenome (GOLD analysis project Ga0310690, IMG submission 207661) | Bovine rumen microbial communities from tropical cattle in Woodstock, Queensland, Australia - Gonzalo_04 (v2) (version 2) | ecosystem: Host-associated > Mammals > Digestive system >... | reverse complement strand
TGAGGAACTTCACGTCAAATGCTTTGGCGAAGTTCTGCCCGAGGAAGTGGGAGGTGCCGGCCTGCAGGGCCTTGCCGTCCTGCATCAACGCTTCGATGCAGTAGGTGTCGAGGGCGCCGCCGAAACGCTCGTTCGGGGATTTCACGCCCATAATGACGGGGATGGCCATGTGTTTCTCAGCAAAATCGGCATAGACGTGGATCATCTTGTCAGTTTCTTCGAGGGCTTCCTCGCGGGTGGCATGTGCGGTATGGCCTTCCTGCCAGAGGAATTCGGCTGTGCGGAGGAAGAGGCGGGTGCGCATCTCCCAACGAACGACGTTAGCCCACTGATTGCAGAGGATCGGCAGGTCGCGGTACGACTGAATCCAGTTTTTGTAGGTGTCCCAGATGATAGTTTCGGAAGTGGGGCGCACGATGAGTTCCTCTTCCAGTTTAGCTTCGGGATCAACCACCACGCCGCCACCATTGGGATCATTCTTGAGACGGTAATGGGTCACCACCGCGCACTCCTTGGCGAAACCTTCCACATGGCTGGCCTCACGGCTGAAGAAAGATTTCGGAATGAAAATCGGGAAATAGGCATTGGAATGGCCCGTATCTTTAAACATTTGGTCCAGCTGACGCTGCATTTTCTCCCAAATCGCATATCCGTAGGGCTTAATCACCATACAACCACGCACGGAGGAGTTCTCCGCGAGGTCCGCTTTCTTCACAATGTCATTATACCACTGCGAATAATTCTCTGCTCTTGAACAAAAATTTTTTGCCATAAACTCTTATATAAATTAACTTTTTAGTACTTTTGCCGTCTATTTGAAAATTAGGTGCAAAAATAAAAAAATAAGAGATAAGGAGGACACTATGAAGAAACAATTTTTAATCATTATAAGCGTTGTAACTGGCTTATTAGCAGCCTGTTCCACTGCGAATTTCGCCTATTACGATGACATATACACGTCTTCGGGCGAAAAAGTCGTGCAAAAGGCAGCCCCTGCCGGCGCGCAGACTGCCGCCGCGACCCCGACAGTGGAACCCGATTCTATCATTTACGAGACCGACGAAAATGGCAACCTGCTCCGCACGCTGACCTACTATCCGGGCAGTACGGAGCCGGTCATCACCACGTATATGGAGGTCATCGATGATGCGGGATCTGCTTCAGTCGCCGCTGGCAGCTACAGCTACGATCCCGACGACTATTACGACTACTGTTACAGTTCCCGCCTCCGTCGGTTCCACACCGACGTGTACGCCGGTTGGGGATACTACGACCCCTACTTCACCAATCTGTACTGGTATGATTATTATCCAGCCAGCTGGGGCATCAGTATCTACTTGGGTTACAATTGGTGGTGGCCAGGCTACTACTACCGTCCCTACTGGTACAACCCCTACTGGTACGACTGGGGCTGGCGCTACGGATGGGGCTACTGCGCCTACGATCCTTGGTACTATCCGCACCATCCGTATCACCCCGGCTGCGAGCCCATTGACTACTATCACAACCACCACGATCCGAACCATGCCTATCACTACGGACACCGCAACAACATCGGACCCTCAGTGGGCAACGGTGGAAACGGTGGCGGTCGCGGCGACCGTCCGGACGACAACCTTGGACAAAACGGACCGTCAGGTACACACGGCAATGGCGAGACCAACAACTACTACTCTGTAACTTCCTCACCGACAAGCTTTAACCAACGTTACGAGACACTCGCGGCAGGCACTACCGGCACGGGAAGTTCTTTCAGCGGCGGCAGCAGCAACACTTCTACTACCAGTGCCCGCAGTGAAATCAACAGCAAACCGACTACCACGACTCCGACCGAGAACAACCCGCAGACATTCAACAACAATACGATTTCGCCGACTGGAGGCTCCTCCACCGGCAAACCCAACACTACGGTGACTTCTCCCAGAACGGACAATCCTGCCGCTACCAACAGCTCTCGTCCGAGTGCCAATACAACCAACACCAGCACAACGAGACCTGCAACCACTACTACCACCACGACCCGTCCGAGCACCCAATCGTCGGGTACGGTGACGCGCACGGTTGTTACCCCCTCCAGCGTGACCACCCGTCCGGCCACCACCACGAGACCTGCTACCACCACTACCGGCAGAACGACCACAACCACGACTACCCGCCCGACGACGACCACAACCACCCGTCCGGCAACTACAACACCCTCTTCTTCAAGAAACTACAACACCCCTTCCAGTTCTTCGAACAGCCGCAACAGCAATTCCAACTATAGCAACCCCTCGTCATCCAGCAGCCGTCCATCCTACAATAATTCTTCATCAAACAATCGTTCGAACTACAATTCCCCGTCGAGCAGCAGACCTTCGAGCAGCAATCGCTCCAGCTACAGCAGCCCGTCCAGCAGTAGCCGCTCCAGCTACAGCTCTTCTTCGAGCAGCAGCCGTTCCTCCTACAGCGGCGGCGGACACTCCAGCGGTGGAGGACATTCCAGCGGCGGTGGTTCCCACGGCGGCGGCAGACGATAGACTTAAGACGTGAGACGCAAGACGTAAGACTTGAAACCTGAAATTATAAAAAGAAACACTTGACAAATCATCAAGACTTAACGTAAGACCCCAAAGTCTTTAGTCTTACGTCACAAGTCTGTAAATCTTAAACCCTAAACCTTAAACCTTAAACCAAATACTAATGAAAAAGATAGCAACCTTTATCATCGTAATCATGGCTCTGTGCGGTGCGGTACGCGCCCAGGGCGACTATGAGGCCTTCACCTTCTCGCAGGCCGACTATTTGGGCACGGCGCGCTTCATGGGCGCGGGAGGCGCATTCGGCGCAACGGGCGGCGACTTCTCCGCACTCAGCACCAACCCTGCCTCCATCGGGCTCTTCAAGCGTAACGAGGTGACCGTTACCCCGATGATGCTCAATTTCAACTCCACCGACAACTACTATTGCGGAAACAGCACTCACGCGCAGAAGTTCAAATATACCGTCCCGCAGGCAGGTATCGTTTCAGCACACGAGATTCGTGGCGACAACAACTGGAAGAGCTGGCAGTTCGGGTTCGGCTACAACCGCATCAAGGACTTCAACGGTACACTCCGCACCAATGCCGTCACTCATAACACCTTGATGGACATGGTATTGAATCATGTTGATGGCATTCCCTACGACAATCTCACCGGCGACGGTTACCTGGCTTGGAACAGCTGGTTGATTGACACCATTCCCGGCACTAACGACCAGTACTACAGCTTTTTCAGCGATCAGGACATCGCCCAGCATGCCGTGGTAACCCGCAGCGGTGCTATCGACGAGATGGTTATCTCCGTAGGCGGCAATTACAACGACAAACTGTACATCGGCGGTACGCTGGCTTTCCCGTTCCTCAAATTCAAGGAGACCTGCACCTATTCTGAGGAACCGGCAGTCCAAGACAACATCAACGGAATCAGGGATTACACTCTCGCTTCCGAACAGCAGAACACGGGAACGGGCGTTAACTTCAAGCTGGGCCTCATTTACCAACCCGTTGATTTTTTGCGCATTGGCGCCGCCTTCCACACCCCGACCTATTACTGGAAAGTCAAAGACAGATTCTTACGTTCGATGGTCACCCATTACTCCAACAACACCAGTAGTGAGGATTCCTACAACAATTATAACACCTTCACGCTGACCACCCCGCTGAAATTCAATGTCAACGCCACGTTCCTTATCGCCAAGCGTGCCTTCCTCTCCGCCGAATATGAGTTCCAGGACTACGGGATGGCCACCCTATATGACGACCACTACGACTACATTCACGAAAATGAAGCTGTTCGCGCGAAATACGGTGCCTCGCACACTCTCCGCGTGGGCGGTGAGGTCAACGTCACGCAAGGATTTGCCCTCCGCGCCGGCTATCGGCTGAAAACCTCGCCCTACAAGATGGCGAACAACCCTTACGACAACACCGCGCACTTCATCTCCGCCGGTCTCGGTTTCAGAGGCAAAATCATGTTCTTCGACCTCGCATACGTGCTGCGCATGAGCAAGGACGCCTACTGGTTGTTCGATGCTTACGGCACTCCCTGCGAATACAAGGCTACGACCCACAGCGTGGTGGCCACCATTGGATGTAAATTCTAGACTTAAGACTTGAGACTTACGAGACGTAAAATTTTGCGTCTCTACCCCAAACCTGAAACCTAAAAATTGAAACATCTCATCACCATCATCATAACTTTTACAGTCGCCCTGGGTTGCGCAAACGCCCAGGAGCGACTTCTTTTTAGCGGTCCTTCGGAGAGTATCACCACGGACATTACGGGGAACGTTTACCGCACCCAAGGGGTCAACTTAGACATGCTCCTCGCCGATGGGTCAAAGTTGCGGAACTACAGCGATCCGACCAACGGAGACATCTCAAGCGTAGATGCGGGCATCGCCTCCAAAATTCTCGTATTCTATCGGGAAAGCGGAACGATCATGCTGTTAAACAACGAGTTGGCGCCCATCGGAGCCTCTCTTAGCCTCTTTGAAAGATCGCTGATGACGGTTTCGTTAGCGGCTATGGGCAACCCCAACAAAATCGTGCTGTATGACGAAGCCAACCAGGATCTGCTCATCACCGACCTCAGCCTGAACTTGCTCTCCAAGACGCACATCACCTTCCCCGGCGAGTTCCACCCGACGGACATGCAGGTAGTACCGGAACACCGCATCGCCCTGCTGGACACGCTTCACGGTATCTGTCTTTTCGACTTCTTCGGCACCTTCGAGCGGGAAATCCCCATTCCCGGCATAAAGACCATACAACTAATGAAAGATCAGATTATTTATTTGAAAGACAAAGCGGTATATCAATACATCCTGCCTTCTGAGTCATCCCCAATGAGCATCAATTCTTTAGAGATAAAAATGCCGGTAAAAGCATTCCATCTTTGGCGGGATGAGTTGTATGTCATCGATGACCATGATGTTGCATGGAAATTTCATCGCTAAAAAAAAAAACGGTCGGAATCCCGACCGTTTTTTTATTACTCGTGCTTATAGACCGGCAACGGCTGGTCAATCTGCTCATTCCAAGGCAGACCGTAGCCGCCAATCTCGTTCATAAACGGATCGGGATCGAACTGTTCGACATTGAAGACTCCCTTACCCTGCCATTTGCCGGTGAGGATCATCTTGGCGCAAAGCATCGCAGGAACTCCCGTGGTGTAAGAAACGGCCTGAGCACCCACTTCCTTGAAGCATTCGGCATGGTCGCAGTTGTTCCACACGTAATAAGTACGCTCCTTGCCGTCCTTCACGCCCTTGATCTGGCAACCGATGGAGGTCTGGCCGTGATAGCCTTCGCCCAGTGAGGAGGGTTCTGGCAGCACCGCCTTCAGGAACTGCAGCGGCACAATGTCCATGCCCTTGTAGTTGATGGGCTTGATGCTGGTCATGCCGATTTCCTGCAGCACGTTCAGCACGGTGAGGTACTTCTGTCCGAAGGTCATCCAGAAACGGGCACGCTTGATGGTCGGGTAGCTCTTCACGAGAGACTCAAGTTCTTCGTGATAAAGCAGATACGATTCACGGTCGCCGATATTGGGATATTCCACGGGACGGTGGATTGACATCGGGTCGATTTCCACCCACTGACCGTTCTCCCAGTATTTGCCGCGTTGGGTAATCTCACGGATGTTGATTTCAGGGTTAAAGTTGGTGGCGAAAGCCTTACCGTGGTCGCCGGCATTGCAATCCACGATGTCGAGATAGTGCATCTCGTCGAAATAGTGCTTGGCGGCGTATGCGGTGTAGATGCTGGTCACACCGGGGTCGAAACCACAGCCGAGGAGAGCCATGATGCCGGCTTCTTTGAAACGATCGTGATAGGCCCACTGCCAGCTGTATTCGAACTTCGCCTTGTCGCGGGGCTCATAGTTGGCTGTGTCCATGTAGTTGGTCTTGGTAGCTAAACAGGCGTCCATCAGGGGCAGATCCTGATACGGCAGGGCCACATTGATCAGCAGATCAGGTTTGTAGCTTTCGAGCAGACGGATAGTCTCCTCCACATTGTCAGCATCCACCTGAGCAGTTTGGACGCGGTTGCCGCCGATATGCGCGGCGATGGCATCGCATTTCGCCTTCGTGCGCGAAGCCAACATGATTTCGGTGAAAACTTCCGGTACGGAAGCACATTTGTGAGCCACGACGGATCCGACGCCGCCCGCTCCGATGATGAGTACTCTTGCCATATACAATATATTTATTAATGAAACATTCGTTCGGATTCAGACTGCAAAGATACATTTTTTAGGCAATAGGCATAAGGCAATAGGCAATAGAAAAAAAGAGCAGATTCCATAAACCTTAAACATTAAAGCATAAACCATAAAAATTGTACCTTTGCCACTCCAAAAAAAGAAAGGACATTATGAGAAATAACATCGTCAAAATCTTCTGTATCTCACTGATACTTTGCATGTTCGCAACCGGATGTTGGAAGAAGCAGAAACCGGTGGATGTGGCCAAACCTACACTGACCGAGGAGCAGCTGAAGACCGCCGAAGGGGTTGAAATCAATATGCTGCGCTACGAGCAGGACCTGTTCAACATCGACCAGACCAACATGGCGGCGGAATTTGCGAAGTTGTACGGCAAATACCCCGACAACATCGTCGCCAAGGACGCATGGAACAATTCGATCATGCTGAAAAATATCACTGCTTTTATCAACGACCCCGTCATTCAGGAAATCTACAAGGAATCTGAGTCGCAATACGGCGACATGTCGGACTTTAAGAAGGAAATCACCCCCGCATTGACGCTCTACCTGACGCACTTCCCTGATGAGACCATTCCCGATTTCTGCACATTAGTGACCGGCATCGACTTCCAGATGCCGCAGGTTTTCGGCTACAAGAACACTATTTTCATCTGCCTCGACATGTACCTTGGCAAAGATTGCAAATTCTACGGGCAATCAGGGATGCCCAAGTACATCGCCGCCCGTTGCGAAAAGAAGTACATGGCCACCGACTGTTTTTCCAAAGCGCTGGTTTACAAGCATCTGCCAGACAAAACGCTGGTCACGCTGTTGGACAACATGGTGGATGCGGGCAAGAAGATGCTGTTCACGCAGACGATGTTCCCATCCACCGATCCGCAGGACATCTTAGGTTACAGCAAAGAGCAGTACAAATGGGCGTTGTCGCACGAGTCAGCAGTATGGCACCGGATGATTGAGAAGAATTTGGTTTATGACAACAGCGACGATGTGGTGCGGCGAATGATGGACGAGGCACCGTTCACCCGCGACTTCGGCAACGACTCCCCCGGCCGCATGGGCGTGTTCATCGGTTTCCAGATTGTGCAGAGCTACATGAAAAACCACCCCGGCACCACGCTAAAGGACCTCATGAAGATGACTGACAGCCAGAAGTTCTTGAAAGAGTCGGGGTATAAACCGGCATAAAACGGAGGTAGAGACGCAAAATTTTGCGTCTCTACCGAATGTCAAATAATTGACAATTAACACAATAATAACTTATCAACATTTAACACTTGATAACTTTTTCGAAAAAGGTGTTTAAAACGCTTTTTTCGGTTGTATTTTTGCCGTGAACTTAAAACTTAATATTATGTCAGGAATTAACAAAGTAATCCTCGTGGGTCATTTAGGAAAAGACCCGGAAATCAGAACATTTGAAAGCGGCATCAAGAAGGCGACCTTCTCGTTGGCGACGACCGAAATCCGCAAGGACAAGGACGGCAACCGCATTGAAACGACCGAGTGGCACAACATTGTGATGTGGCGCAACTTGGCAGAACTGGCGGAGAAGTATCTCCGAAAAGGCCGGCAGATCTATGTGGAGGGCCGTTTGCGCACCCGAAACTGGGACGACGCAAACGGTGTGAGGCACTACTTCACGGAGGTGGAAGCCAACACATTCCTCTTCCTGTCGCCAAAGGAGAGCTTCGGCCCGACCGTGACACAGGTGCCCAACCAGACGGTTGTGATGGCACCGCCGCCACCGCAGCCCGCCCCGCCGGAACCTAACGTGCCGGACGAGAGCTTCTCGGACGACATGCCATTCTGATGAGACTAAAAACGGCGGTCGATGACCGCCGTTTTTGTAAGAACTCAACAATTGTGTGCCGTTGTTGAAACACGACAATATGTGGCGTTGCAGAGACGCGAAACTTTGCGTCTCTACGACAATTTCTCCTTCGCTAACTTCAGCGCCTCGGCAACTGCGTCGGAAACGCCAGCGGAGTTCTTGCCACCGGCCATGGCGAGCGTCGGGTGACCGCCTCCACCGCCTTGGATCAGCTTGCCGGCCGCACGCACAAGCGTCGGGGCATCGACCTTGCTCGTCAAGTTCGTGCTAATGGCGACTGCCAAGTTCGGCTTGCCGTCGTGAACGCTGCCCAAAACCACCACGTGGTTGTCGCCTTCACGCAACTGCAAGGCAACCTGACGCAGCATGTCGGCAGAGTAGTCGGTGACTTTCGACATGAAGAGCACCCCGTTGACCTCCTCGGCATTCTCCATCAGGGATTTGCCGAATTCGAGGGCCATTTGACGGTCGATGTCCTCCATTTTCTTGCGCAACACCTGGCAGTCGTCCTGCAATTTCTGCACCGACTGCATCAGGTTTGAGGCATTCAGCATGGCTTTCAGCTGCGCGATGGTGTCCTGGTCGGCATAGACGAGCTGTTCGGCAGCCTCGCCAGTCACCGCTTCAATACGACGCACGCCAGCGGCAACTGCGCCCTCGGACACGATCTTGAAGAGACCGATGTTACCCGTTGCGGATGTATGCGTACCGCCGCAAAGTTCCACCGCATCACCAAACTGGATCACGCGGACGGTCTTACCGTACTTCTCACCGAACAAGGCGATAGCTCCACGTTCGCGAGCCTCCTCAATCGGCACATCGACAAACTCCTGCAAAGGCAGGTTCTGACGAATCATGGCGTTGACCATTTGCTCTGCCTTGCGAAGCTCCTCATCGGTCACTTTGGCGAAGTGTGAGAAGTCGAAACGCAGGCGGTCGGAAGCCACCATGGAACCTTTCTGCTCGACGTGCGTGCCTAAAACCGCACGCAACGCATGGTCTAGCAGGTGCGTGGCGGAGTGATTGTTGGCGGTTTTCTGCCGTTTCACCTCATCGATGTGCGCGGTGAAATCTGCCGCAACATCGTTCGGAATCTTATTGGCATGATGGATGACCAGGTTGTTCTCTTTCGTAGTATTATAGATGTCAACCGTCTCGGTGCCATTGGTCAGCACACCAGTGTCGCCCACCTGACCACCAGATTCAGCATAGAACGGGGTCTTGTCGAGCACAATCTGGAAGTAGGTCTTATTCTTGGCGGTCACTTGTCTGTATTTCACAATCTTGCAAGCGCAGGATGGTTCTTTGTAACCCACGAACTCAGTGGGATTCTCCTGCGGAATCAGTTCCACCCAGTCGCCGGCGGAAATAGACGTGGCGGCACGAGAACGCTCTTTTTGCTGACGCAAACCCTCGGCAAAACCGCCCATATCGACCGTCAGGTTTTTCTCGGATGCCATCAGACAGGTCAGGTCGATCGGGAAACCGTAGGTATCGAACAACTCGAAGGCGAAGTCACCGTCGATCACAGTGCTGCTGCCCATCTTCTTAACGTAATTCTCGAACTTCAGGATGCCGGAATCGAGGGTCTTGAGGAAAGAGTTCTCCTCTTCGCGGATGACGTTTTCAATGAGCTGCTGCTGCGCCTTGATCTCCGGGAACTGGTGACCCATCTGCGCGACAAGGTCGGCGACCAGCGTGTTCATGAAGGGTTCCTTAAAGTTGAGGAAGGTGAAACCGTAGCGGATGGCACGGCGCAGGATACGACGAATTACGTAACCGGCACCCGTATTGGAGGGCAGCTGCCCATCGGCGATGGCGAAAGTGACAGCACGTAAGTGATCAGCGACCACACGCAAGGCCACATCCACATCGTGCTTCTCACCATAGCGGACACCCGCTTTCTGGGCGATCTTTTGGATAATCGGCTGGAAAACATCCGTGTCGTAGTTGGACTTCTTGTTCTGAACCGCCATGCAGAGGCGCTCGAAGCCCATGCCCGTATCGACGTGCTTGGCGGCTAACGGGTGCAACTCGCCGGAAGCCACACGGTTGAACTGCATGAACACAAGGTTCCAAATCTCGATGACTAACGGATTGTCCTTGTTCACCAACTCAGCACCGGGAACCTTAGCTCGTTCATCTTCGTCGCGGAGGTCTATATGGATTTCGGAGCAGGGACCGCACGGACCGGTATCTCCCATCTCCCAGAAGTTATCCTTCTTATTGCCTTTCAGGATGCGATCTTCGGGCAGGAATGCTTTCCAAAAATCGTAAGCTTCCTGGTCAAACTCGGTACCGTCTTTCTCATCGCCGGCGAAAACCGTGGCGTAGAGGCGAGATTTGTCGAGTTTCATCACCTCGGTGAGGAATTCCCACGCGTAGGCGATGGCCTCTTTCTTGAAGTAGTCGCCAAACGACCAGTTGCCGAGCATCTCGAACATGGTGTGGTGGTAGGTATCGCGACCGACCTCCTCCAAATCGTTATGCTTGCCCGAGACGCGCAAACATTTCTGCGAATCGGCCACACGCGGGTACTCGCGAGCGACGTTGCCAAGGAAAATATCCTTGAACTGGTTCATGCCAGCGTTGGTGAACATCAAGGTGGGATCATTCTTCACCACCATCGGCGCGGAAGGCACGATATGGTGGTCTTTGGACTTGAAAAAGTCCAGAAAAGCAGTGCGTATTTCGTTAGATGTCATACTCGTAAAAATTAAGCGGCAAAAGTACGTTTTTTTTGTGTATCTTTGCCGTTTCTTTTGATAGATACCGACAAGTATGGAAAAACGGAAGACAATTCTGAAAGACATTCTCAAACTTATCCTGTTTTTAGGATTGGGTGTGTTCTTTATTTGGTTGTCGATCAAGGATTTAAGCAAAGACGACATCCAGATGATTTTCTCATCGATGTCGTTGGTGAACAATCCGCATGGGTGGCTTTTCATCTCTCTTTCGGTGTTGGCCATCGTGGCGGCGGACCTCATTCGCGCCGCCCGTGCCGAACTTCTGCTAAAATCCATCCATTACCGACCGCGCTTCTCCATGATGTTCTACTCCGTGATGGTCTGCTACCTGGCCAATCTCGCCCTGCCCCGCCTCGGCGAGATTCTCCGCTGCACCTTCCTCCAACGATACGAGAACATCCCCTTCCAGAAAACCCTCGGCACAGTCATCCTCGAACGCGCTGTCGATATGGTCTGCTGGCTCTTCCTGCTGGTCATTGCACTGCTGTTGAACAACGGACTGCTGTCGCAACTGGTTGTGGATCAAAGTACTGGAATCACCCTTCAGGAATGGTTTGCACAGAAAGGCCTCAGCTACGTGGGCAACTATCTGATATATGCGATAATCCTATTTGTCATCTTGCTCATAGTGCTCGTCCGCGTGACGCGCAACTGGTGGCAACAGAAGCCCGCCCTCGTCAAGGTTGCCGATTTCTTCAAAGGAATCTGGCGCGGCTTCGTCTCCATTAAGGACATTCCCAACCCGTGGCATTTCGTGTTCTGGACCGTCGCGATGTGGATCAGCTATTTCCTTGGGGTCTATCTTTTCTTCCACGCCCTGCCTTACCTGCAACATATCGGTCCCGGCGCGGCTTTCTCGGTGTTGGTTTTCGGCACCATCGCCTTCATCATCTCCCAAGGCGGGCTGGGCGCCTATCCGCTTATCACCGCCGGTATTGTCATGCTCTACGGTATCTCATACACCCAAGGGCTTGCCGCCGGATGGATTGGCTGGATTCTGCAAACCGCTGTTTCCCTGGTGCTTGGACTTTTCTCGCTCGTCGTCACGTCTTTCTACAAACGCCACGATGCATCTGAAATCCCCGAAGAAAATGGACAGTCTGCGTCATAATCTGGAACAGAAAATCGTTTCCCGCGCTTTCTTTGTGGAAAACGCCGTTAAACTGCATCGGCAAAAGATGGTCTTCACCAACGGCTGTTTCGATGTGTTGCACTTCGGGCATGTGCATTATCTACTGCAAGCCAAAGAGTTGGGCGATATTCTCGTGGTTGGCTTGAACAGCGATGATTCCGTGCGGCGGCTGAAAGGTCCCTCACGGCCCATCAACGGCGAGAAAGAACGGGCTTTCGTGTTGGCAGCACTCGCTTGCGTTGACTATGTAGTTGTCTTCGAGGAAGATACCCCGAAAGAACTCATCGAAACAGTACGACCGGATGTGCTGGTCAAAGGCGGCGACTATGCTCTCGACCAGATTGTCGGTGCCGATTTTGTAACGCGGAATGGTGGTACAGTCACCACCCTACCCTTTGTGGAAGGATTCTCCTCCACCCGAATCATTGAACAATTAAACACCAAATAATGAAAAAGTTACCCTTTCTGATACTGCTGTTTTTGGCTGCCTCCGTGACGGCGCAGAATCTGGATGTCACCCCCTATTCCCAAAACATCGCACTGGCCGATTCTTTATTCGCGCCCAAAGAAGTGGTGCGACAGTTGGCCGCATATCCTTCAGTATCAGAGCCATACGAAATTCCCGCCTACGGCTTGTACCAACGGTACTGGGACACGAACAACCTGAGGAGCCGGATGCTGGAGATTCCCTTCTCCAACGACCGGCTGATGCTGATGCTGGTGCAAGACGCCAACAACCCGTTCGTGATGCCGTGCCAGTTCGACAAAGTGAGACTGGCCTACGGTGAGACGAAAAACGGCGGTTTCCATCCCGGCATCGATCTCAAAACCGAGCCGCAGACACTCGTCAAGAGCTGCTTCGACGGCGTCGTGCGAATGGCCCGCGACTATGGCGATTACGGCCTTACGGTAGTGGTTCGCCACTACAACGGACTCGAAACAGTCTATGCCCACCTCGACAAGCTGTGCGTGCAACCCAACCAAATTGTCAAGGCTGGTCAGGTAATCGGGCAGACCGGCACTTCCGGCAACACCAAGGAGTGCATCCTACACTTCGAAACGCGCTTCATGAACGAATACTTCGATCCGGAACTGGTCATCGACTTTGAGGAGGAGGACGTGCTACAGAACAATATGGCGCTGATGTCCCGCGATTTCAACATCCTGTCGCTCAATGAAGTAGGCAGTTGGAAGCCTTCAGCTTCAGCTCCGAAACCAAAAGCAGCCACTCCCGACATTAAACCCGAACAGACGCAAGAGGCCAAAACCGAAGTGAAAACGCAACCGGAAAAGTTGAATGTGGATCCTGATACGCAATCGCCGGAAGTTTCAGGTCAGCCTGTTCCGCAAACGCAACCCAAAACGCAAATACAATCGCAACCGCAAACCGAGAATACCGAGGCCGTTTACCACACGGTCGCAGCGGGCGAGAACCTCTACCGCATCTCCGTGAAATATAACACTACGGTTGATAAAATCATGAAACTCAATAATTTGAAGAATGCTGACAAAATTATTGAGGGACAGAAGTTGCGGGTGAAATAAACGTAGAGACGTCACATTGTGGCGTCTCTACAACGAGGAAAATTGAAAATATTACAAAATTAGGATTCCGCGGAAACCGTACCCTCTTCTTTGAACGCGAAAATAAACGCCACGGCGACCACTAATGCGTAGCCGGCAAACACGTACCATGCGTTCGACCAACCCTGCATAATGGCGGTCGGTTCAGCACCTTGTCTTAACGGATTGAAAACAAAACGGTTCAGTACCGCTTGGGCACCGAACGTGCCGATGGTAGCACCAATTCCGTTGGTCATCAGCATAAACAACCCTTGTGCTGAGGAGCGGATGGAGGCATCCGTCTGCTGATCGACAAACAGTGATCCGCTGATGTTGAAGAAGTCGAAAGCGACTCCATACACGATGCAGGAGAGGATAAACAACCACACACCGGGACCAGGATTTCCCATACCGAAGAACGCGAAACGTAATACCCAGGCGAACATGGCAATCAGCATCACCTTCTTAATGCCAAATTTCTTCAAACAGAAAGGAATCAGCAAGATACACAATGTTTCAGAAATCTGCGAAAGGGATATCAGCATGTTGGCATGCTTCACCCCAAAGGTGTCTGCATATTCGGGAATATGGCCAAAGCTATGTAGGAACGGGTTTGCGAAACCATTCGTGATCTGTAATGAAACGCCCAAAAGCATAGAGAAGATGAAGAAAACCGCCATCTTTCTCTGTTTGAAAAGCGTGAATGCTCTCAGTCCGAACATATCCACCAACGATGTAACCTTTCCGTCGTTATTGCTATTGCATGCGGGCAACGTGAACGCATAAAGGCCCAACGCGAGTCCGATGCCGCCGCTCATCACGAATTGCGAGGCCGTCGGTTGGAAACCCAACAGATCGACGCACCACATGGAGATGATAAAGCCGATAGTGCCGAACACGCGAATCGGGGGGAAATGCTTCACGCGGTCAAGTCCAGCCTCTTCCAATGCGTAGTAGGCCACCGAGTTGGAAAGCGCGATGGTGGGCATATAGAAGGCCACACCGATGGTATAGAGCGTGAACAGCGGTCCGAACTGCACCGCGTCACCTGCTCCCAGTCCGTATAACCCGGCACAAATCATCGCCGCACCGGAAATCAAATGACTGATACCCAACATCTTCTGCGCCTGAATCCATCGGTCGGCAATAATACCGATAATGGCGGGCATAAAGATGGAGACAATGCCCTGGATCGAATAGAAAATGCCGATCTGACGGCCCAAGCCGTGCGTATGCAGGTATGTACCCATGCAGGTCAAGTACGCCCCCCAGATGGCAAACTGGAGGAAATTCATCAGAATAAGTCTGGCTTTTATGTTCATAATTTTGATGTTTATTTCACCTTAAAATCGAAAAGGCATTCATCTTCGAGATAGCCCTGAAGATGGTCGTTGATATGCACGGGTCCGACACCCACGGGCGTTCCGGTGAACAGGATGTCGCCCATTTTCAGCGTCATGAAGCGGGAAACGTAAGAAATCAGCGTGTCAATGGGGAAAAGCATCTCTTTCGTATGGCCGATTTGCACTTTCTCACCATTCAGTAGGAGATGAAAATGGAGATCCTGCACATTTGCGAATTTCGCTTTGGGCAGGAATTTGCCCACCACAGCGGATCCGTCGAAGGCTTTGGCGATTTCCCAAGGTTCGCCCTCAGCCATGCATTTGCGCTGGATGTCGCGAGCGGTGAAATCGACCCCGAGACCAATCTCATCGTAGTATTTGTGGGCGAACTTCTCGTCGATACATTTTCCCAACCGATTGATTTTCACGATAATTTCAGTCTCATAGTGAATCTCATCGGAAAAATCGGGCAGGAAAAAGGGACGGTTGCAGCGCGTAATGGCTGACTCAGGCTTCAGGAAAAACACTGGCTGCGTCGGCACCGCATTATGCAGTTCGGCCGCGTGCGCCGCATAGTTCCGGCCAATGCAGATAAACTTCATATTGTTTAGAAGAAGTTGATATTCAGGGCAATTTCCACACGACCCAGGTTGGCGCGCTGGTCAAGTTTGCTCAAACTGTTCTGCGCTTTGCCTTTCCCTTTGAAATAGTTGGTGAACGACTGCACATAGTTAACCATTATACCTGCACGCATCGTCGGGGTCACCGAATACTCGAAGCCAACACCTGCGATGAACGATTCCACGAAGAGAGCACACTCTTGGGATGTATGTTTCTCACGCGACCACAGCTCCTCAGCAAAAAGATAACTGTCCGTATTTGTTGCATATAGATTAAAGCTGTGCAACAAGCCTGCATTGCCGCAGATGTAGAAGTTGTTGATGGAGTTGGTCTTCATCGTAATCATCGTCGGAATCGTGAGATAAATAGAGCGGTAGGTCCGTTGCGTCGGAGTGCTGTCTGCGATGAAAAACGGCCCTATCGGGATATTGTCCAAAAATTTCATCTTGCCGCCGGTATGTTCCGCAAAAATACCGGTGGAGAAATAGAAATTCTTCCTCGGAGTCAAGTTGACATTGAGGTTAATGCCATAGCGCATGCCCAAAATAGCCCCATCTTTGTCGTAGCCTTCCGTATGCGGATACATCCACGAGATTGTCGGCGCAAACGTCACGCCAAAATTCACAGGCGATCCGAAACCAGGATCTTTAATGAATGTACCGGACATTCCACCAGGGCCATGACCCGGGGTTGCCGGCGGCGGGGTCGGTTGATAGGGTTGCGCGAAAATCTGCATGGATAAGACCATGGATAACAAGACTAAAAGAGAAATCTGTTTCATAAAGATTTGGATTTTAAAGAAAGTGCAAAAGTACATTTTTTTTGGTTCAAGGTTCAAGATTCAAAGCAACCCTTAACTAATGACGCTCCAGTTCGTATCCTGTTGCATCATCTTTTCCAGCGTCTCGGCGAGTCGCTTGTGCTCAGGTAGCGACAAATCCGGATCCTTTTCGAGAATCTGCTGGGCGTAATTGCGGGTGTAAGCCACCAATTTTTCATCCTTGGTGAGGTCAGCGATTTTGAAGTCCAACATGCCGCTTTGTCGGGTGCCTTGGATGTCGCCAGGACCGCGCAACTGCAAGTCAAAATTGGCGATTTCGAAGCCATCGTTAGTTTCCACCATAGCATCCAAACGCTTGCGGCCCTCGTTGGAGAGCTCGTATTTGGACATAAGGATACAGTACGACTGATTGCCGCCCCGTCCCACACGCCCGCGCAACTGGTGCAGCTGCGAAAGCCCGAACCGCTCGGCATTCTCAATCACCATCACCGTGGCATTCGGCACATCAATACCCACCTCGATTACCGTCGTGGAGAGCAAAATCTGGATCTCGTTCTTCTTGAAATGGTTCATGATGTAGTCCTTCTCCTCGGCCTTCATCCGTCCATGCACCACCCCGATGCTGTACTCCGGCGGCGGGAAACTGCGCTCGATAGCCTCGTAACCAGCCTGCAAATCAAGCAGATCCAGTGCCTCAGACTCCTGAATCAGCGGATATACGACATAGACCTGCCGACCTTCGGCAATCTGACTTTTCAGGAATCCGAACATCTTGAGGCGGTCTTTTTCGTAATAATGCTGCGTGATAATCGGTTTACGACCCGCCGGCAGCTCATCAATAACGGAAACATCGAGGTCGCCGTAAAGGGTCATGGCGAGTGTGCGGGGGATGGGCGTGGCGGTCATCACGAGAATGTGCGGGGGAATGTCACCGCTCTTGCGCCACAGTTTCGCCCGCTGCTCAACCCCAAAACGATGCTGCTCATCAATAACGACCAGCCCTAACTTACTGAAAACCACATTGTCTTCAATAAGAGCATGGGTGCCGATGAGAATATCCACCTGCCCGTTCTGCAAGTCGGAGAGAATCCTTTTGCGTTGCGCCATCTTGGTGGATCCCGACAGAAATTCGACCCGTAAGTTCAAGGGTTCCAGCTGTTTGCTGATTTTCTCGTAATGTTGGGTGGCCAAGATTTCCGTCGGGGCCATGAGGCAGGCTTGGTAACCGTTGTCAATGGCTAATAACATGCTGAACACCGCAATGATGGTTTTGCCGCTGCCCACATCGCCCTGCAGCAGCCGGTTCATCTGGTGACCGCTGCCCACATCGCTGCGAATCTCCCGCAGCACCCGTTTTTGGGCGTTGGTCAGGTCAAACGACAGACATTCTTTATAGAAAGTATTGAAATTGTAGCCCACCTGCTTGAACGCAAACCCTTCGAAACGGTTGTTGTTGATCAGCTTGAGCTTCAGCATCTTGAGCTGGGTAAAAAAGAGCTCGTCGAACTTCAGCCTAAGGGTGGCCTGCGACAGTTTCTGGTTGTCTTCGGGGTAATGGATGTTGACTAACGCGTCACGGAGCGTCATCAGATGCAACTCCTCAACCATCTCGCGGGGCATCGTCTCAGGGATGACATCCTTGACCTGGGCAAGCAAGTTGGCGGTCAGCCGGGCAATTGCTTTGGAGTCTAAGGACTTTTTCTTGGCCGTCTCCGAAGTGTTGTACATCGGCTGAAACCGCAGCGATATGGGTGAATTTTCCTGCTGGTTAGGGTCGATAAGTTCGGGATGGGTGATGTTCCAGCGCCCGTTGAAGAGCGTGGGTTTACCGAAAATCACGAATTCGGTGCGAGATTTCAGCACATCCTGCACCCAACGGATGCCGTTGAACCACACCAACTCGATGGATCCGGTCTCATCGGAGAAGATGGCTGTGAGCCGCATCGACCGCATCTGCCCGACAATCCGCACGTTCTGGATTTTGCCGCGCAAGAGGATATACCCACCGTCGTTCACAATGTCGCTCACGTGATACACATGCGACTTGTCAATGTGACGGTACGGGAAATAGTACAGTAAGTCGTTAAAAGTCCGGATGTTGAACTCCTTCCGGAGCACAGCACCCCGCTTCTCACCCACCCCCTTCAGGAATTCGATGGGAGTCTGCAATATGTCGGTCTGCGGCGTCATGGGCACATCATCAAAGGGCATTCAAACAATTGAGAATAATCCTACAAGAATCGTCAATCTCCTCATCCGAAATCGTCAGTGGCGGGGAGATGCGGAAAGCGGTGTCGCAGAAGAGGAACCAGTCGCTCATGATGCCGTTCTCTTTGAAGAGGGCCATCATCTGGAACATCTTTTCGGAAGTGCCTAACTCAACGGCCATGAGCAGACCGCTGCGACGGATTTCCAGCACATGCGGGGCGTTTTTGAGGGCATCCTCGTAACGTTTTCCTTTTCTTTCGACATCCTCAACAAGATGGTTATCAATAAGATAATTCAGTGCAGCGAGACCTGCGGCGCAACAGACTGGATGCCCGCCGAAGGTGGTGATATGTCCCAAAACGGGATTGCTTTGGAGGGAATCCATAATTTCCTTCGAAGAAACAAACGCGCCAAGGGGCATTCCGCCGCCGAAGGCTTTGGCGAGACAAACGATATCGGGCGTAACCCCATATTTCTGCATGGCGAAAAGGCTGCCGGTGCGACCCATGCCCGTCTGTATCTCATCGAATATCAGCATGGTACCCGTCTCATCGCAGCGTTTGCGGAGGGCTTGGAGGTATCCGTCGGCAGGCGGGATCACCCCCGCTTCGCCCTGGACAGGTTCCACCAGCACGCAAGCAGTTTGGTCATCGATGCGGTTTAGATCCTCGAAGTTGTTGAACCACAGGTATTCCACATTCGGGAGCAACGGCTGGAACGGGGCCTTCCAAGTGTCGCCCTCGGGGGAGGCCATCATGCTGAGGGAACCGTGGTTGGAGCCGTGGTAGGCACAGTGCATCGACATCATTTTGTGCCGTCCGGTATAGCGTTTGGCCAGCTTCAGTGCCCCTTCCACGGCCTCACTGCCGGAGTTGACGAAATAGACGCTGTCCAGCGGGTCGGGCAGCAAGTTAGCAATTTGGGTGGCGTACTGCACCTGCGGCCGTTCCACCATCTCGCCATAAACCATAATATGCATGTAATCAGCCGCTTGCTGTTGCACAGCGGCCTTCACTTTCGGGTTCGCGTGCCCCACATTGTTCACCGAAACACCCGACACGAGATCGTAATAGCGTTTGCCATCGGGAGTATAGAAATAGACGCCTTCTGCGCGTGCCACCTCAATGAGCAACGGTTCCGGCGAGGTCTGCCCGATATGGGCCAAAAAGTCTTGACGAAGTGTTTTCATTCCGTTCCAAATTTTGGCGCAAAAATACGAAATTTTAATGAAGAATGAAGAATGTAGAATGAAAAAATAAAAGGGCGCGGCATCGTGCGTATTCGTAATTTGTGTACTTTTGCCACCTCATTCTGATTTTAATGATAAAACATAGAATATGAAAAGAATCACCCTCTTGCTGAGCATCTTTTTCGCGATGCTTATAGCTCCGGCATTCGGCCAGTACATTGATTTTTCCAAACGCTACGTCATTGACAACATCCGTGGCATTGCGTGGCAGCCGACGATGGACATGTATTCCTATATCGACGACGACCAGAATATCATGCTGGTGAACCCCAAAAACGGCAAGGAGACCGTTTTCCTCGCCAAAGCCTCCCAGACGGCGCATGAGATTTCCAGCCCTTACGGCTACGAGTGGCTCGATGCCAACACACTTTACTTCCCCCGCGACCACAAGACCGTCAATGTGGTGAAAGGCAAGATCACCACCGCCGAGTTCGACAAAGTGGATTGGGATGACGTAATCGACCAAGACATCAAGCACCAAGTGTTTGTCATCAAAAACGACAAAGGCGTGTTTGTAGAAAGTGCGCAAAACGGCTACAAACCCGTCCTACTTTGTCCTGACACGGGCGAGCACATCGTCTTTGGTGAATCGGTACACCGCAGCGAGTGGGGCATCAACGAGGGCCAGTACATCTCCCCGAACGGCAACTTCATTGCCTTCTACCGCATGGACGAGAGCATGGTGGAGGACTACCCGCTCGTGAATACGGGTACACCCATCGCGACGGTCGAGAACATCAAATACCCGATGGCCGGCCGCACCTCGCACGTGGTAACCCTCGGTATTTTCGACGTGGCCAAATCCGCTGAAAAAGGCGCTCCCGTTTACCACTATATCCAAACTGACAAAGCCGACGGCGAGTTCCTGACCAATGTAACCTTCTCCCCTGACGAGAAATACATCTACATTTCGCACCTCAACCGCGAGCAGAACCATTCAAAGCTTATCCGCTACGACCTGCAGACGGGCAAGAAACTGGCCACCCTCATTGAAGAGCGCGATAACCGTTACGTTGAGCCTACCCGCCGTATGATTTTCATGAAAAACGGTGATTTCCTCTGGTTCAGCGACCGCGACGGCTGGAAACACCTCTATAGGTACACCGCCGACGGCAAACTGGTGAAAAAGGTCGTGGATGGCAAATTCGACATCGACGAATATTATGGCATGGACAAGGATGAGAAGAATGTCTATTTCACCGCAGGATTGGAAAAACCTGTGAATCAATACGTTTGCAAGGTCAACATCGACAAGGGTACACTCACCTGCCTCGCCCACGCAGATGGTGTACATCGTCCTTTCTTCAGCGAATCAAAGAACTATTTCATCGACTATTTCAGCAACCCGACCACCCCGAGAAACATCTCGCTGGTCGATAACAATGGTAAAACGGTCAAGACATTGCTCACTGCCAAGAGCCCCTTCGGTGTGATGCAGCTCGGCGACACGAAAATCTTCCCCATCGTCAACAAGGAGGGTGATTCGCTGTGGTGCCGCATGATTACGCCCCCGAACATGGACAAGAGCAAGAAATACCCTGTGTTTTTGTACGTTTATGGCGGTCCGCACTCCCAATTGGTGACGAACCAGTACCTCTCTGGCGGCCTCTTCCTCGAATTTATGGCACAGCAGGGTTATATCGTCTTCACGTTGGACAACCGTGGCACGCAGAACCGTGGCGCGGAATTTGAGAAATGTATCCATCGCAATCTCGGCGTGCGCGAGGTGGAAGACCAAATGTGCGGCGTAGAATACTTGAAATCACTACCTTACGTGGATGCCGACCGAATCGGCGTCGATGGCTGGAGCTACGGCGGTTTCATGGTGCTGTCGCTGATCACCTCCCACCCTGAAACCTTCAAGGCAGCCTCTTGCGGCGGTCCGGTGGTCAACTGGGAGTGGTACGAGGTGATGTACGGCGAGCGTTATATGGACACCCCGCAGGAGAACCCGGCCGGCTATGCCAATGCCAACATCATCCCGAAAATCAAGAACGTGAAGTGCCCATTGTTAGTGATGCACGGCGCTCAAGACCACACTGTCGTCCAACAGCACACATTAGAATTACTCCGTCAGGCGGTCAGCGATGACATTGAGTTAGAGTATTTCGTCTATACCGTTCACGACCACAACGTGATCGGACCGGAGCGCAGACATCTGTACAACAAGCTGTTGCGTTTCCACAACCAGAACACCAAGGGCGAATGAAACGGTTGTTCATCGCCACACCGGTAATCACGCTATCGGCGGAAATCCAAAAGATCTCCGCCGATTTGCGTTTCAAGCTTCGCCACGACGACATCGTCTGGGTTAAAGATGACGTGCGGCATCTAACCTTGCGGTTTCTCGGCGCAACTCCTCCTCAATGGATTCCCGACACCCGCAAGACGCTCACAGAAGTGTGTGCCGAAAGCCATCCATTCAGCCTTACCATCAACAAGATAGGAATCTTCGGGAGCCATTACCATCCAGAAGTAATCTGGTTGGGATTCGAGCATTTCGAGCCCTTCCGACAGCTGTTTGACAAGTTGGAACCGAAGCTGCAGGCCATCGGTTTCGAACCCAATTACGGCAATTTCGTGCCGCACATCACCCTCGGCCGCATCAAAAACCTGCACGACAAACACAAATTTTGGGAATGTATCGAAACACTCCCAAAATCTTTCTCGCAAAATTTAGAAATTGACGCGCTGAATCTCTATCAGAGTTTCCTGCACAAGGACGGTCCGGAATACAAAATTATCGGACGTATGTCTCTGTAGAGATGCCTATATACGTATTACGAGATGCGTATATAGGCATTGCGAAAGGTCTATATACGTTTTGCGTAAAACCTATATACGCATTACGAGGCGCCATAATAGGGCGTCACAACAGGGATAATCCTTCCGCATACGTTTCCCCAGTGCAGACCACCAAATCTGCGCGGGAACATTTCTCCTCCTGAGGCATCTGACGGGACATACGTTGCCGGATGTCTGCCTCAGTGAGATGGGGATTCCGTTCGCGTATGCGTTTGATTCTCAACGCTTCCGGCGCATCTGCCACAATAATCTTATCAAAATAGGAGACTAAATCGTATTCGAAAATGATGGCGGATTCCATCATGACAGTGGATGTATTTTGTTCCGCCGCCCAACGCTCGAAGTCGCGCATCACGTACGGGTGTACGAAATGGCTCAACCGTTTCAGAAAATCCTCATCCTCAAACGATTGCGACAATACGGCCATATTCAACGCACCGTCTGCCATCCACAGCCGCTCGTCGGGAAACGCGGCCCTCATCTCCGACAAAAACGAAGGCTGACGATAGAGTTTTTTCGCCTCTTCGTCAGCGTAATAGACAGGAATGCCCATATCCACAAAGTGTTTGGACAAGTAGGTTTTTCCTGTCCCGATACCTCCTGTAAGCCCGATTTTCAGCATATTAGCGCAGATAGAATGTGATGACCTCCGGGGCGGAAACAGCCACCAAGTCCGATCCGAAATTGTTGGCGACCAGAAAGTCGCACAGTTCCTTGTTGGTGAACGTATAAACGGTCACCTTGTTTTTCGGCTTGATCAAGTCACTAACCGACACGGTCACAATCTTCTCTTTCTCCCTGAAAGGTTGCGTCAAATAAAGCACCCCTTTTTGATTGAAAGTCAACGAAATAACCGTGTCAGACGCTGTTATGGACTTGCGGCCTTCGGGCAGATTCTCGCACACCAACTTGTACTCGTAGGTCATCTTGTATTCCTTCGACAGCGTGACCAACAACCAGCAGGCGATGGAAATCAGCAGACACACGATAAAAGCCAGTGAAGGAAGCTTCACCGGTATGCGGCTTTTGTTCTCCGTCATAGCTTATGCGTTCTCTTCGGTTTTTTCCTCCTTCGGGGCCTCGGATTTTCTGCCCAGATCGGCCTCGTTGAAGGAGATAGCAGCCTTATCGACCTCGATGCGCACATCGTGGGCAATTTCGAGGGTGAAGGTGCGGTCCTTAATATCGACAATCTTGCCGTGAATGCCACCGATGGTGACCACCTTGTCGCCTCTTTGCAGGCTGTTACGGGCCTCTTCAATCTTTTTCTGCTTCTTCTGTTGCGGACGTATCATAAAGAAGTAGAAAATCAGGATCATCAGGAGAAGGAAAATGAGCATGGATGAGCCGCCGCCGCCCATTCCTTTGGGGGCTGCATCAGCTTGCAACAAAGGTAAAATTGTGTTCAGCATAATCATAAAATTTTGGTTGTTAATTATTTACTTGATGAAACATTCGCTACAATGGTGAGGATAGTTTCAGCAGGATAGGTGTTGGCGCCCACCAAAATGCGCTTCTGCACCTTGCCCTTCTGCCCCTTGGAATCGAAGGTCACCGTAATCTCACCGCTCTCACCCGGACGCACAGGCGCCTTCGGGGGTTGGGAAGTGGTGCAGCCGCAGGTGGCCTCCGACGAGTATATAATCAGGTTCGACTTCCCCGTGTTCTTGAACTTGAAATTGTAGGTAAGTCGTTCGCCTTCAACCACATCGCCGAAATCGTATGTGGTCTTCTCAAAACTGATGACAGGCATTTTCTCCATCTCCTTCGGCGACAATCCCTCCGCCGTTTGCGGGATATGGACATCGTCAACCGTAAAATCGCCCTCTTTGGCGGGTTTGTTATGGCAACCGGCAATGAACATTGCCGCTATTGTCAGTAGTATCGTTAATTTCTTCATATTCTCGTTTGTTTTGTTTTTATTTGAGACTTGAAATGTAAGACTTGAGACTTTTCGTTATTTCATCTTAAGTCTCAAGTCTTACGTCTTACCTCAATTCTGATACAGCCCGCGGCCCGTTTTCACCAGACGGCCAGAATCGTGGAGATCGACGATCAGGCGGTCGAGGATGCCGTTGATGAAGACCCTGCTCTTGTCAGAGCTGTACCATTTGGCTATCTCAATGTATTCATTCAGCGTCACCTTGATAGGCACGGAGGGGAACTCCAACAGCTCGCAGAGGGCCATCTGCATGAGCAACATGTCCATGC
>Ga0310690_10003246_pt1 | contig 24749 bp, 17 predicted proteins | sample AusTroGonzalo_MG_2_FD_207661 | JGI IMG/M metagenome (GOLD analysis project Ga0310690, IMG submission 207661) | Bovine rumen microbial communities from tropical cattle in Woodstock, Queensland, Australia - Gonzalo_04 (v2) (version 2) | ecosystem: Host-associated > Mammals > Digestive system >... | reverse complement strand
CATTCTATAACCTGAACAAGCTCGTTTCTGTGGTCATGCCCCAGAACATAACGAAGATAGGTTCGTGGGCGTTCTCGAGTGCCGGGCTCAAGATGGTAGAGATTCCCGATAAGGTGACGAGCATAGGCGGCGATGCCTTCTCGTATTGCGACAACCTGAATACCGTCATCATCGGCAATAGCGTGAAGACGCTGGCACAGGGCGTGTTCTACAGCTCCAATGTCAAGGATGTCTACGTGAAGCCCCTCACGCCTCCAACCATCAACGGCTACCTCTTCACAAGCAAACCCACCATCCACGTCTATAGGAGTGCCCTCGATAAGTATAAGGCATCGGCTTGGGCTGAGTACGGCACCATCGTGGGCGACCTCACGGATGAGATTATCGATGGCATTGAGGAAATTCACAATGCACAATTCACAATTCACAATGAAATCGAAGTGAAAAATGAAGAGGCCGTCTATGATCTGATGGGGCGCAGGGTTACCACTCTCCAGCCGGGCACCATCTATATCCAAAACGGGAAAAAGATAATGGCTCAATAAGGTAGATAATAATAAAAGAACTAACATAAAATAGACATGAGAAACTTCACAAATCTTTTTAGGCTGTCTGTTGCAGCCTGCATCTGTCTCTTTTCAACAAACATCCTTGCTGTAACGGAAGTTAACGTGGAGACGGCTGGTACCTTGCCTTCGCTGCTGACCACCACTGACAAGGAACTGAAGGTGACGGGCGTCATCAATGGTACCGACATCAAGTACATCCGTTCCTTGGTCACTGCAGGAAAAGTCACATCGCTCGACTGGTCGGGAGTCCGCATCGTGAGCGGCGGTGAGGCCTACTACGAGAGCTACAAGACATCGAACGACATCATCGGCGATCATATGTTCCACGACTGCTCGAATCTGCAGGCTATCACCCTGCCTGGCACGATTACTGCTATCCAATCCTGTGCCTTTGCGGGGACAAGCCTGAAGGAAGTGGATATCCCCGGTACCGTGACTCGTCTGGGCGGCGATGCCTTTGCCTATTGTGGTTCGCTGGAAACGGTTGTCGTCGGCAAGAAGGTGAAGCAGATGGATCAGGGCGTCTTCTACAGCTCTGCTGTCAAGACAGCCTACGTGAAGCCCCTCACACCTCCCAGCGTGCCGGCTTATCTGTTCTCGTCTAACCCCAAAATCTATGTCTATACGGGAGCTGTGGCCGACTATAAGGCAACGGGTTGGAAAGACTACGGTACTATTCTGGGAGGCTTGGAGAATACCTACCCGATGGAGGCTGACCCCAATACCATCGCCAAGACACTGTGCAGCACTTTCTTCGAGGACGTTGCCTGCACCCAGCTGAAAGCCGAGTATCAGGCTATGAGCGACGAGGACCTGACGGCAGCCCTGACCGCAGTGGGTATGCCGGAGCTGATAATCACCACAGCCCTGAAGGTGAAAAACGGAACCTGGGCCGCCTACGAGGAGGGCTTCCGCATCCACAGCTACAAGGCCTACAGCGATGCCAGCTACTGGAACAACAAGATGATGGCTTCGGGTGGCTCCTACATGGGCAACCCGACAGGTATCTATGCCGAGAACGACGGCGACGAGATTTTTGTCTTCGTGGATGAGGATGTCCCCAGCGATGCGACACTCTATTTCGCCGGATGCGTGGAGAACCAGCTCATCTACAGCGCCACCACGGGAACCAGGCTGGAGAAGGGCCTCAATGTCATCGAAGGCACGAAGAATGCGCTCTACTACATCGTCTATACGGCCGACACAAGGAGTATGAAGAAGACGCTCGGCGAATGGCCGGAGATGAAGATACACGTAGAAGGAGGCAAGGTGAACGGCTATTATGATGTTAATTTCCACGTTTCTACCGACTACCTGAAAATCCTGAGAGCTGCCAAACTGAGTCGCTTTACCGTCAGAGGCGGACATTCGCTCTATAACCTCAAGACCAATTCCTATAAGCAAGTGTTCACGACTGCTGCTAAAATGGACAAGAGTATTGCCTGGTTCGACAGCGTGGCCGTTTGGGAAAAGAACCTGATGGGTATGACCGAGGAGGTGGCAACCGGCAAGAAAGCCGGCTATCCCTGGTACCTGACAGGCGGCGAGGCCATCTATCCCCTCTACTACAACAACCCCAACTTCGCCATCGAGGGGGAGGAAAGCGATGCCGGCTATGCCAACTCAACGCCCTACAGAACCAGTTACAACGGTATCGCTTGCATCAAGAACTGCCTGGATGCCACCAATACACAGATGGATGACTGGTGCGCCGGCCATGAGTGCGGCCACAACAACCAACAGGCTATCAACGTGGAAGGCTGCACGGAGGCTTCGAACAACGTCTTCTCGAACCTCGTGCGCTACCTGGACGGCCTCAATTCATCTGGCGGTTCGACGCTCTCTACCGTGATGGGCGAGTTCGCCCGGCACGAACCGTTCTACTTCAGAGACGTGAACAGCCGCCTGCGCCTATACTGGGACCTGTACCTCTACTACCACCTGGGACAGAAGAACACCTCGTTCTATCCCGAACTGTTCAAGGCCCTGCGCAAGGACCCCCTGACCCTTTATAACACCACAAATAATAACAACGGCGGCTTGAAGTTCGTCCGCAAAGTCTGCGATGTTGCACAGGAAGACCTCACCGACTACTTCACCATCTGGGGATTCTTCGAGCCAATAAGGAAGACCACTATCGAGGATTACGGCAGCCATCCTATCGCAGTCACAGCATCTGGCATCAATTCAACGAAAACCTATATTTCCAAATACGAGAAGAAGAACCGCGAGATACTCTTCGTGGAAGACCGTGCCGACTATGTGCTCTCTACAGGCTTCCTCCAGGCAGCAGGCAAGAAGCGTAATGGCTCCGACCAGGTGGGTCAGTGCGGCGAACTGGGTCAGTTCACATCTTACCTGCCAGGAGGCTGTGAACCTTCGGAGTATGTCTATTTCCAGTCCGACTCTCTCTACGCAATGGAAGGAGCTGGCGGTCTGGGCTTCTTCATGCTCGACGGGGAAGGCAATATAAAGTACGCTTCCAATGCCAAGAACATCTGCATCCCGACGAGTATCGGTCACGACTTCACCATCTATTCCTACGATGCTGACGGTTCCCTGCACGAAGTCACCAAGGCCGGCAGCGGCACTGAGTATGTCGAACTGTCTATCGCAGGAAAACTCAGGGCAACACTGCAGAACGACCAAGTCATCAAGCTTATCGTCAGCGGTCCTATCAACGCAACTGACCTCACCTATATGAAGCAACTCATCAACAAAGAGAACCTTCAGTCCATAGACCTCGCGCAAGCCAGAACCACCTCTATACCTAGCGCCACTTTCCAGAACATCAAGAAGCTCGTTGCCATGAAGCTGCCGCAGAACGTCACATCGATTGGCTCGACTGCCTTCTCCGGTTCCGGGATCATGATGATAGAGATTCCCGACAAGGTGACGAGCGTAGGCGGCGATGCCTTCGCCTATTGTAATAGCTTGACGACGGTGATTGTCGGCAAGGCTGTCAAGACGATGGACCAGGGTGTGTTCTACGGCTCTGGCAATATTAAGGAAGCATACGTCAAGCCGCTCACACCGCCGACTTTGAATGGCGAAAGCAGTTACCTCTTCTCCGGCAAGAATCGCACCATTCACGTCTATGCGAGTGCGCTTGATGCTTACAAGGCAGCCAATTGGGAGAGGTTCGGCACCCTTGTCGGCGACCTCACAGATGAAATTATCGATGGCATCGAGGAAATTCACAATTCACAATTCACAATTCACAATGAAATCGAAGTGAAAAATGATGAGGCTATCTTTGACCTGATGGGGCGCAGGGTTACCACTCTCCTGCCAGGTACCATCTATATCCAAAACGGAAAGAAGTTCATGATGAAGTGAACAAAAGAGGGAGTTACAATAAGAAGTTAAAAAGGAAGTTAATTCGCTTCGCTCATGGGAGTTAAAATGTTCAGATTCTTGTTGCTCGGAATAGCCTGTCTTTTTACGACAAGTGTATGGTCGGCAGACACGATTCATGTGGAGAAGGCTGGTTCGCTGTCCTCGATTATGGGAACGACCGGAAAGCAAGTCAAACTGACGGGTTTCATCAATGGCACCGATGTCAAGTTCCTCCGCGAACAGATAAACGGAGGAAAGGTGTCGAAGCTTGACCTGTCGGAAGTCAGGATTGTGAAAGGCGGTGTGGCCTACAACGAGAATTACACGACATCCGACGACGTGATTGGCGACTATATGTTCGCCGATTGCTCCAAACTCATTGCCGTAACCCTGCCCAGCACGATTACAGACATAGGCAGGTATGCTTTCTCGAAGACAGGCATCAGTCAGGTGGATATTCCCAACACGGTGACTCATCTGGGAGGGGCCTCCTTTGCCGATTGCAACTCCCTGAACAAGGTCGTCATCGGCAGTCGGGTGTCGAAGCTCGACCAGGCTGTGTTCTACAACTCTTCCAACATCAAGAATGCCTATGTGAAGCCCAAGACGCCGCCAACATTGGCAGCCTATATCTTCACGGCCAGTCCCACTATCCGTGTCTATTCGAGTGTGCTGGATGCCTACAAGGCTTCCGACTGGAGACAGTATGGCACCCTTGTGGGGAGGCTGGAGAGCTATTATGAAGAGGAGTCGGATTCCAGCGCTATCGTCAACGAAAAGGCGGGCATTTGGTTCGAGGATGCGGCATGTACCCAGCTGAGGGATGAGTACAAAGGCATGAGCGACGAAGAGCTGACCCAGTCTTTGACCGACGGGGGAATGCCTTCCTACATGATTTCCATAGCCTTGAAGATAAAGAACCAGAGCTGGGCCGCCTACGAGAAGGACTTCCGCATCCACAGCTACAAGCCCTACAGCGATGCCGGCTACTGGAACGGCAAGTTGAAGACAACCGGAGGCTCCTATATGGGCAACCCCACTGGCATCTACACGACAGGCTATGCCCCTCTCTATGTCTTTGTGGATTCCGACGTGCCCACGGGATCGACCCTCTATATGGCAGGCTGTGCCGGGAACGACCTAGTGACGAGTGCCAAGGCGGGCAAGATGCTCAAGAAGGGCCTGAACGTCGTGGATGGTCAGCAGGATGCACTCTTCTACGTCATCTATACGGCCGACACGAAGGCGATGACCAAGACCCTCGGCGAATGGCCGGAGATGAAGATACACATCGAGGGTGGGGTGGTGAACGGATACTATGATGTGAGCCGGAAGAGTGATGCCGACTACAAGGCCATTCTGGCGGCTGCCACTCACGAACGCTTCACAGTCAAGGGCGGTCAGTCGCTGTTCCATTTCAAACGGAGCACCTGCAAGAGTGTCTGGCCCTCTACCATCGACAGGAGTATCTGCTGGTTCGACAGCCTGACTGTATGGGAGAAGGAACTGGCGGGCATCAGCCAGAGCGTGGCCTGCGGTGAACGTGCCGGCGCACCCTTCTATTTGTCGGGTGGCGAGTCGTATTTCCCTCTGTACTACAACAACCCCAACTTCGCCGTCGAGGGCGAGAGCACCGATGGCGGCTTTGCGAACTCGGCATCTTTCCGGACCATGTACAACACGTCGGGCTGTGTCGAGAGCTCCTTCGACGTCAGTAAGACATCCACTTTCGATGATTGGTGTGCTGCGCACGAGTGCGGTCACAACAATCAGGGGCCCATCACCGTCGAGGGCGGCACAGAGGTCAGCAACAACCTCTTCTCCAACTTCATCCGGTTCCACGATGGTCTGGTCACGACGCGAGGCAATGCCCTCGCCACTGTTATGGACGAGTATGCCCGGCACGAACCGTTCTTTACGCGCTCGCTCGAAAGCCAGATGCGCATGTACTGGCAGCTCTACCTCTACTATCATCTGGCGCAGAAGAACACCTCGTTCTATCCTGAGCTCTTCAATGCCCTGCGCGAAGACCCGCTGACGCTCTACGGCTCCAACACGGGTTGTTTGAAGTTCGTCCGCAAAGTGTGTGGGATAGTGCAGGAGGACCTCACCGACTTCTTCCGGGTCTGGGGCTTCTTCGAACCGCTCACAGGCTATACCGTCAATGATTACGGCGCCCATACCATGACGGTCAGGCAGGCCGATATAGACAAGACTTTGGCCGAGATTTCCCAATACCCGACCAAAAACCGCGAGATACTCTTCATAGAGGACCGCGTCGATTATGTGCCCACAACCGGTTTCCTCACCACAGCCGGGCAGAAGCGACGTGATTCCGACCAGGTTGGGCAATGCGGCGACGTGGGTCAGTTCACCAGTTATCTGCCCGGAGCCTGTGCCCCGTCCTCCTATACCTACCTGCGGGCCGACAGCCTCTATGCCTTGGAGGGCGAAGGCGGCCTGGGCTTCCTCCTGCTCGATGATTTCGGCAACCTCCAGTACGCCGCCAACGCCAAGCACTTCTGCATCCCACTCTCCCTAAAGGGGGCTGGGGGGTCTCTATTCTCCCTCGATTCCGACGGCTCTCTCCACGAAATCACCAAATCGGGCGAAGGCTCCGAGTATGTAGTGATGCCCAGGGCGGGCGTCCTCTCCGATTCCCTGACGGCCAAAGCCATCAAGGCAACCGTCAGCGGCAGCATCAACGGCAAGGACATCAAGTACCTGCGTACCCTCATCGCCCAGGGCAACCTGGCCTCGATAGACCTCTCCGAGGCCAAAATCGTGACAGCCAACTACCCCTACTATCAGAGTTATACCACCACCCTCAACGTGATGGGCGCCTATGCCTTCGACGGGTTCAAGAAGCTCGTCTCTATGCGTCTGCCCCAGAAGATTAATAAGATAGAGGACAGGGCCTTCCGTTTCTCGGGTCTCAGGATGATAGAGATACCCGATGCTGTAACCTCGATAGGCCTCGAAGCCTTTGGCGGGTGCGACATGCTCACCATGGTGATTATCGGCAAGAAGGTGTCGAGTATAAGCCAGGGCGTCTTCTACAATTCCCCCGTGGGGGATGTTTACGTCAAGGCCCTCAACCCACCAACCCTCTCGGAATATATCTTCAACAGCAAGCCCACCATCCACGTCTATGCCAACGCAGTGGACAAATACAAGGCATCGAAATGGGCAAGTTTCGGCACCATAGTCGGCGACCTCACGGATGAGATTATCGATGGCATCCAGTCCCCCTCCATCTCCCCCGAAGGGGAGGGGACAGAAGTCTCCCCTCGGGGAGATTTAGAGGGGGCGATTTACGACCTCAGCGGGCGCCGGGTAGCCAATGGCCAACAGCCAACAGCCAAAGGCATCTACATCCGGAACGGGGAAAAGTTCATGAAAAAATGAGGAAAATTGGGCTTCGTCGCTTGTTATTTGAAAAAATAATGTAACTTTGCATAGTTAAACAAGGAAAATCTATAATGAAACAGCAATGACGGGAAGAGTCGTAATAACCGGAATGGGTATCTGGTCATGCCTTGGAACAAGCATTGCCGAGGTCAGGGAGGCGCTCTACGAAGGACGGTCGGGCATCGTCCTGGAAAGCGACAGATTGGGCTATGGCTATCGCTCCGGCCTCACAGGGCAGGTGAAGACACCGATACTGAAGGGACTCCTCGACCGGCATCTCCGTCGCGGCTTTTCGGAAGAGGCCGAGTATGCTTACATGGCGAGCCTCGAAGCATTCCGGATGGCACAAATAGACGACGCCTATCTGCTCGGCAACGAGGTGGGGTGCATCTTCGGGAACGACTCCTCGGCAAAGCCTGTCATAGAGGCCGCAAAAATCATGGAGGAGAAGCGCGACTCCGAGTTGCTCGGCCAGAACTACATCTTCCAGTCGATGAACTCTACCGTGAACATGAACCTGAGCACTGCTTTCCACCTGAAGGGAGTGAACTTCAGTGTCAGCGCAGCTTGTGCCAGCGGCAGCCACTCCATCGGCCTAGCCTATCTGCTCATCAAGCAGGGCCTGCAGGATATGATTCTGTGCGGCGGCGCCCAAGAGACCAATCACTACAGCATGGCATCGTTCGATGCAATCGGAGCTTTCTCCCGACGGATGGATGAGCCGACCAAAGCCAGCCGCCCCTTCGACCGCGACCGCGACGGACTGGTACCCAGCGGCGGAGCAGCGGCATTGGTCCTCGAGGATTACGGCCACGCCCTGGCTCGCGGAGCCAACATCCTGGCAGAGGTCAGGGGCTACGGTTTCTCGTCGAATGGTACGGCAGTCATCAGTCAGCCCTGCGACGAAGGTTGCTTCATCGCCATGTCCCGCGCCATGAAGGATGCCGGTCTGGAAGCATCGGACATCGATTACGTCAATGCCCACGCCACCTCTACTCCTCAGGGTGACATGTATGAGGCCATTGCACTCGACCGCCTTTTCCGCGGGCAGCACGCCCTCATCAGCAGCACAAAGGGAATGACAGGCCACGAGTGCTGGATGGCGGGAGCCAGTGAGATTGTCTATTCGCTCATCATGATGCAGAACAACTTCGTGGCGGCGAACCTGAACTTCGAGAACCCCGACCAATACTCCGAGCACCTAAACATCGCCCGCCAGACAACAGGAACAGAAATCCAGACCATCTTGAGCAACTCCTTTGGCTTCGGCGGCACAAACAGTGCACTGATAATTGCGAGTCTTTAATGTATAAACCCAAACTTAGTTATTATTATTATTATGAAAGTATTTATAGTCTTGATGGCAATGGCGTTCAGTGTGGTAACCTTTGCAGGGAACCCTCTGAAAGTGGTTGACACCAAAGTAGCATTAAAGATACTCATGAAGGAAAAGGCTTCCGCCAATCTAGTGATTGACTGGAAGAATGCTAAGTACGATAACAAGAAAACTCTTGCTGCTGAGTTCAACGAAGATGACGACTATGCTTTCATACAGAAAGACTGCGCCGAGAAGTTCATTGAAGGTTTCAATGAAAAGTCAAAAGGCATCAAGCTGGAGCAAGGCAAAAAAGGTGCTGACTACAAGTTTGTGATTACCGTCACCAACACAGACACCTTCGTCAACGTGATGGGTTGGGGTCCTCGAACAGAAGCAAAGATGTGGGGTAACCTGAAGATTGTCAACGCTAAGGGTGAAACCATTGCCGAGGTAGACATTGCCGAGGCAGAGGATGGCACCGACTATGTCCGTCGTGAAGCATTTGGAAAGACTTTCTTGATTTTAGGAACAAAGGTTGCTAAACTGAAATAAACTCTTTCTCTGAGATGAATCTGTCGCCCTCATTAAACATATACACCTCCGACGCCCTTTCTGCACGTGAGGCACAGCGGCAGGCAGAGTTCATCGCCTGGGGACCTGTCGTGTTCCAGACCTCGAGGCTGATGCTCAAGTTCGGCATCCTCGACATGTTGCGCGATAGTGACAATGGACTCACGGAAGCCGAAGTCGCAGAGAAGACGGGGCTGTCGCCGTATGCCGTCAAGTGCTTGCTCGAGGCATCCCTCAGCATCGGCACTGTGCTAATCAATACCGAGACCGACCGCTACTCCATCTCCAAGACAGGCTGGTTCCTGCTGAATGACCCTGCGACAAAAGTGAACATGGTCTTCAACCACGATGTGAACTACCGGGGTTTCTTCCATCTGGAGGAGGCCCTGAGGGAGGGGCGTCCTGCCGGACTTAAAACCCTGGGTGACTGGCCGACCCTCTACGAAGGTCTCTCCTCCTTCCCGGAGGAGGCAAAAGAGAGCTGGCTCAACTTCGACCACTTCTACAGCGACTCCTCTTTCCCCGAGGCTTTGCAGATTGTCTTTGCCGGGCACCGAGTCCGCTCGCTCTACGATGTGGGCGGCAACACCGGCCGGTGGGCGCTCGCTTGCGTCGGTTACGACAAAGACGTGGAGGTGACCATCCTCGACCTGCCGCAACAGATACAGATGATGCAGGAGAACATCCAGGGCAAGCCGGGAGCTGAGCGCATCAAGGGCCTTTCCATCGACCTGCTCGACAAAGAGACCCCGTTCCCCAGGAGAGAGGGTGGGGTGGATGCCATCTGGATGTCGCAGTTCCTGGACTGCTTCAGCGAGGAGGAGATAGTCTGCATCCTCAGGCGCGCCAGGGAGGCAATGGACGCCCATACGCGCCTCTACATCATGGAGCTCTTCTGGGACCGCCAGCACTTCGAGCCGGCAGCCTTCTGCCTCACGATGACCAGCCTCTACTTCACTGCGATGGCCAACGGGAACAGCAAGATGTACCACTCCGACGACATGAGGCAGCTCGTCGATCGGGCAGGGCTGCAGATAGAAACCATCCACGACGGCCTGGGACAAGGGCATAGCATCATGGTGGTAAAAGCCTCCCCCGTCCCCTCCCAAGGAGGGGTGAGCAATGGTAAATGAACAAATGGTAAATGATAAGATGACTAGAACTGAGATTGAAGAAAAAGTAAGGGACTTCCTGATTGAGGACCTAGAGATTGACGAAGAAAAAGTTTACCCCGAGGCAAAGCTCAAGGAAGACATGGGCATAGACAGCCTCGACCTTGTCGACATCGTGGTCCTCGTGGATAAGAGTTTCGGATTCAAGCTGAAGGCCGAGGAAATGGCAGGCGTTGACACCTTTGCCAAGTTCTGCGACTACATCGAGGGAAAGGTGAAAGGGTGAAAAATTAAAAGTATAGGGGAGACATGCAGAAATGGGCTGGAACAACCTACGGAAACGACTGGATGCACCGGTGGCTCATCCGTATGCTTCGCTACATCGACACACGGATACTCTACCTCTTCGTGGCCGTCTTCATCATCCCGGTCTGCCTGGTCGTGAACCCTAGCCGAGGCATTGCCTACCGCTACTTCCGCCATCGCATCGGGTACGGCAGGTTGAAGTCCGCCTGGAAGACCTACGTGGGTCACTGCCTCTTCGGCGAAGCCGTCGTGGATAAGTTCGCCATGTATGCCGGCAAGAAATTCAAAGTGGAGGTTGAGGGCTACAGGGAATTCCTCAGTCGCGAAGAAAGGGAGGAAGGCTTCGTGCAGCTCAGCGCCCACATCGGCAACTACGAGATAGCCGGTTACACGCTTGTATGCGAGAACAAACGGCTGAATGCCCTGGTCTTTGCGGGCGAAAAGGAGTCCGTGATGAGGAATCGCGACAAAATGTTCGCCGGCACGAACATCAGCATGATTCCCATCCGCCCCGACATGAGCCACCTCTTCCAGATAGATCAGGCCTTGCGGGGAGGAGAGATAGTCAGCATGCCAGCCGACCGCATCAATGGCTCGCTCAGACATATCGAGCACGAATTTCTCGGAGCAAAGGCCCGGTTTCCGCTTGGTCCCTTCTCCGTCGCCACAATGCGAAGCCTTGATGTACTCGCAGTAAACGTCATGAAAATCTCGCTCCAGAGCTACAGAATCTACGTTACACCCCTCCTATATGACAAGACAGCCACCCGCCAGGAGCAGATCAGGCAACTTTCTGGGGCTTATGTCGCCGAACTGGAGAAGCGCGTCCGGCAATACCCTACGCAATGGTACAACTACTTCGAGTTTTGGAACTCTTAAACATTTGAACTCAATAACTCACAAACTTATAAGTTTTGATTCGCGTCCTTTCCACAAACATCACCTCCCCCCTCGGTTTCACCACAGAGCAGAACTATCAGGCAGTCCTCTCGGGAGCCTCAGCCTTGCAGCGTTATGAGGGTTTGTGGGGGTTGCTGGAGCCGTTTGCAGCATCTCTCTTCTGCAGAGAGCAGACAGAGGCTCTTGCCCTCGATGGATACACGCGATTCGAGGCCTTGGCCATTCGCTCCGTTCGCGAAGCACTCTCCCGCATTGTGCTTGACATCGCCTCACCCCGGATCATCCTCATTCTGAGCACCACAAAAGGAAACATCGGACAATCCCCCTCCGAGGCGGCACAAAGAATTATCGAAGCCATCGGACTGACCACAACGCCCATCGTCGCCTGCAATGCCTGCGTCTCGGGTCTCTCGGCCCAGTTGCTCGCCAATTACCTGCTTTCGGCAGGCTTCTATGACTATGCAATCGTAGTAGGGGCAGAGGTGCAAAGCAAGTTCATTGTTTCAGGTTTCCAGTCACTCAAGGCCGTCTCTGATGAGCCCTGTCGACCCTTCGACATAGAACGCATAGGACTCAACCTGGGCGAAGCAGCCGCAACCATAATATTCGGACAGCCCCCCTCCATCTCCCCCGAGGGGGAGGGAACAGAAGTCTCCCCCCGGGGAGATTTAGAGGGGGCCTTAGAGGAGACCTCAGAGGGGACCGAGGCATGGGCCACGTCCTGGCATCTTGTAGCCGGAGCGACATGCAACGATGCTTTCCACAACATCTCCCCCTCGCCCAAAGCAGACGGATGCACCCGGGCTATCGAAGCCGTGATGAATGGAAGGGACAAGTCACAGCTTGCCACAATCTGTGTTCATGGCACAGCAACTCTCTATAACGACCAGATGGAATCTGTGGCAATACAGCGGGCAGGACTCTCGGACATCCCTCTCTCAGCACTCAAAGGCTACTACGGTCACACGATGGGAGCCGCAGGAGTGCTTGAAACCATCCTGACCATGCGAGCCACAGGCGATGGGGTTGTCCTAGGTTCAAAGGGCTTTACAGAGGTTGGCGTCAGCGGAAAGGTCAGCATCAGCAGCAAGAGTCAGAAAACAAATAAGACTTCTTTTCTGAAACTTCTCTCTGGTTTCGGCGGAAGCAATGTGGCGGCACTCTATTCTAAGACTACGGACTTCCGCCTGCGTCCGAGTGAAGCGAAGGATGGACTCAGCAAAATCCATTCTGTCAGGCTTTCTTCTGAGGATGGAAAGTCTTTGACAGACATATATAAACAAGAGATAGGGGATTACCCCAAATTTTACAAGATGGACATCTTGACCCGCTTGGCTTTCGTGGCCTCGGAAATGCTTAAGAAGGAAAGCCCCGCCTTATGGGGAAGTTTGGCGAGGTCTTCTCCAGTCATCCTCTTCAATCACTCTTCCTCGCTCGTTGCTGATCTCCAATTCTTGAGGACAATCAGTGATCCGGAAGATTTCTTTCCCAGCCCTTCCGTCTTCACATATACTTTGCCCAATATCACGATGGGTGAGATGGCAATCCGTCACCATCTTTGTGGCGAGACCTCTTTCTGCATCCTTCCTGAGAAAGACGAGACCCTCATGCGCCGGATTCTTGAGGCAAGCTTGAACCTGGCTGGCGCCAAAAGTGCCATCAGCGGTTGGATCGATGCAGAATCAGAGACAAGCTATGAGTGTGAACTATCAATATATCAGACAGCGGACCTCCGCGCCTGAGCCAAGCGAAGTTCCGCCTGCGCCTGAGCCAAGCGAAGTTCCGCCTGCGCCTGAGCCAAGCGAAGAACAACAACGGAGAAATCTGTAGTTGGTTGTCAATAGTCAAATATAAAAAACGACATGGAACAGTTAGTCAACAATTTGAAGTTACAAATCAAAGAAGCCCTCAACCTCGAGGAACTCTCGCTGGAAGAATTCGACGAGAATGCACCTCTTTTCGGTGACGATGGCATCGGCCTTGATTCTATCGATGTCCTTGAGATTATCGTACTATTGGAGAAGAATTACGGCATTCGTCTCGCCAACCCCAAGGAGGGGAAAGCTATTTTTCAAAGTGTGAAGACGATTGCCGATTATGTGCAGGAAAACCGCAAGAAATAAAGAAGTCCGCTCCCTGCTTTGTCCTCCGTCGGACAGAACCCTCCACGATCGCTCTGCTGCCAACAGGCGATTGTCCTTTGTGGGAGTGCCTCGAACACTATACTAATATGAATATTGCAGTAAGCGGTTTCGGCATCATTTGTGCGATTGGCAATGACGCTTCAGCAGTGCTTCGTTCGCTTCAAGAAGGCAGAACGGGAATAGGACCGATGCATTATCTCCATTCAAGTCACAAGGAACTGCCCGTCGGCGAAGTGAAACTATCCAATGAGGAAATGAAGCAGATGCTTGGGTTGGACGAAAAAGCTATCATCAGCCGCACCGTTCTGATGGGATCAATCGCAATCCGTCAGGCCTTGGAGCATGCCAATCTCGACCCAAGAGGGAAGCGGATTGCCGTTATCAACGGGACAACTGTCGGAGGAATGGACATCACGGAGCGCTACCTCCTGCAGATGGAGGAAGATGATGCCATGTTGCCTCTCATTGAGAAGCATGATTGTGGCAGTTCCACTCGCGAGATGGCCAATCTTTCAGGCTTGAAGGATGCAGAAATTTGCACTATTTCAACCGCTTGTTCTTCTGCAGTCAATGCCGTCATTCTCGCGTCGGAAATGCTCCAGAACAACGAAGCAGACATTATCATTGCAGGCGGCACAGAGGCTCTGAGCCTGTTCCACCTCAACGGATTCAATTCCCTGATGATTCTCGACAAGGAACAATGCCGTCCTTTTGACAAAAGTCGAGCAGGCCTGAACCTGGGCGAGGGAGCTGCTTTCGTCGTGCTTCAAAACGCTGAAAGCCTTACAAACGAGCAAACTCCATTCGTCTTCATTCGTGGTTATGCCAATCGATGTGATGCTTTCCACCAAACAGCCTCATCGGAAGATGGTGAAGGAGCATACCTCGCGATGTGTAATGCCTTGCAAATGGCTGGGTTGAAACCGCAAGACATCCAGTACATAAACGCTCATGGAACAGGCACTCCCAACAATGATGCCAGCGAAAGTGCGGCAATTCGTCGTGTTTTTGGAGAGAACATTCCACCCGTCTCAAGCACGAAAAGCTTTACGGGTCACACAACTTCCGCTTCGGGTTCCATCGAGGTAGTCATTTGCATCCTTTCCCTTCTCAGCAACTTCCTGCCAGCTAATCTCGGTTGGAAGGAGAAAGACGAAAGCTGCATTACTCCAGTTCCCCTCCAAGTTCCCCACAAGGGGGAGGGACAGTCTCATCTCCTCCCCTTTGGAGAAGGTCGAGAGGGAGCTGTCCTTTGTAATTCTTTCGGGTTTGGGGGAAATGATTCGGCAGTTGTGATAGGTAAGACTCCAGCTCCCATCCAACCTTCCATCAAGGGGGAAGGTTTTAAGCCCGTGACTTTAGGAGAGGTTACCATTACTGATGTTGAACAACTTCAAGAACTTCGCGAGTTCGTTTCTTTAGGCGAAGCCCGAAGGATGAGGGGGCTCATGAAAGCGGCCACCATAACTTCACTCAAGGCTCTTCAGGCCGCAGGCATCGAAAGTCCTGATGCCATCATTACAGCAACCGCTTTCGGAATGTTGGAAACAAGTGAGAAGTTTCTCGTCGATATGTTGAAAAACGGTGAAGAAACCTTGAGTCCTACTCTCTTCATGCAAAGCACGCACAATACTTTGAGCTCCGCAATTGCCATTCGCACCAAGTGTCACGGGTATAATATGACTTACACGCAAGGTTCCGACTCGCTCGAATGGGCACTTCGCGATGCTCGAAGACTGATAGAAACGGGTAAGGCAAGAACGGTTCTCGTAGGTTGTCATGACGAATCGACGCCAATGCTCCAAGAGTTCTTCCGTCGATTGGGAAAGCCTATTCCACAGACACTTTATTCACGAAGCATAGTGCTTGGCAAAACACCTGCAGTGTAGTTGTTCAACAACACGCCTGTAATTTGCCCATTACACACGTGTAATTTACCTATTATCCGCGTTAAGTTTCGGGGCAAGACAGCCATCGTTAATATCATCTTCTTGGGAAGAATAAGAAAAACTCTTGTTTTTCTTTGTATTTCGCTTGCTTCTTCGTATCTTTGTCCCCAAATATCAAGTGTATGCAACTACTACCTTTAGCCATTCTTCAAAGCCTCTTGCTTGCGGGCGGACAGGTGTTCCTGAAGTTCGCGTTAGGAAGGATGGACCCTTTTGGCTGGAACTGGCACTTCTGGAGCCAGCTCCTGACGAACTGGCACTTTGCCCTGTGCGGCCTTCTCTATGGGGCAGGTACCATTCTCTGGTTCTACATCATCAAGCACTTTCCCTTCAGCATGGCCTATCCTATGGTGTCGCTCAGCTATGTTTTCGGCATGATAGCGGCAATGATGGTGTTCCACGAAGATGTGAGCCTCACGAAATGGGCTGGTGTCTTGCTCATTATGGCTGGTTGTTACCTGATAGCAAAGTAAAAAAGCCTCACCCCTGCCCGCTCCAAAGGAGAGAGGGATAACTTAAAAGCAACTGAGAAATGAGAAGATATATATTGGCTTTTGGCTATTGGCTTTTGGCTATTGGCCTGATTGCCCAGGGTTTGAGCGAACAGCAGATGATACAGAAGATGACGTCTGCCGCAGAGGAAATAAAGGTCATCCAGTGCAACTTCACACAGACAAAGTATTCGAAGATGCTGGCCGGGGAGCAGGTCTCGCAAGGCAAGATGTTCTGCCGGCAACCCGACCAGCTGAGGTGGGAGTACACCTCTCCCCGGCCAAGCACGCTTATCCTGGACGGTACAAAAGCCCAGCTGGTGAAGGGAGATGCAGACAGCGGCAGCCGGAACAGGTTTGTCGGAGAGTTGGCACGTATGATAATGAACAGTGTCGCTGGTAAATGCCTGACCGACAACAAGGCCTTTCAGGTCTCGGCAAAAGAGACGCCGACGGAATACATTGCAACGCTTTTCCCTCTTAAGAAGGAGATGAAGCACCTGTACGCCGAACTTATCCTTCATTTCGACATAAAACAATCAACAGTAACCCAAGTGGAGTTACACGAAAAGAACGGAGACCGAACCATCATCGAACTGCATGACATCCGGATTGGCAAATAAACAGACGCTTCGCGACAGAGGCATCTGCGTGGTGATTCCTACATATAACAATGCAGGGACTATTGCAGATGTGGTTCGCCGCACGCTCGAACAATGCATGGATGTGATTGTTGTCTCTGACGGCTCGACGGACGGGACACTCCAGATCCTGCAAGACATCGGGGGAATTACTGTCGTCTCATACGAAAGGAATGCAGGAAAGGGAACTGCCCTGAAGCGTGGCTTCCGCAAGGCACTGGAGATGGGTTTCGCCTATGCCATTACGTTGGATGCCGACGGTCAGCACTTCCCCGAAGACATTCCTGCTATGCTCCATGCCAACCAAAAGCATCCGGGAGCGCTCATCGTGGGACAGAGGAAGGGGTTGGCGGAAATGGAACGCAGCAAGGGCAGCAGGTTCGCCAATGCTTTCAGCAACTTCTGGTTCGCCATCCAGACAGGACATCGCCTCAAGGATACGCAGACAGGCTTCCGGCTCTATCCGTTGAAGAAGCTCTGCGGCCTTTCCCTGCTCACTTCCCGCTATGAGGCGGAACTCGCGCTGCTGGTCTTCTCTGCCTGGCACGGCACAGAGATAGTCTCCACACCCGTCGATGTCTATTATCCGCCCGTGGAGGAACGGGTGTCGCACTTCCGCCCTGTCGGGGACTTCTCGCGCATTTTCGTCCTCAATACCCTGCTTTGTGTGCTTGCTGTCATATATGGCCTGCCGCTTGCCATCTGGCGGACCCTGATGACATTCCTGCGCACCGGCTATGCCCTGTTGTTCTTTGTCATCACGGTGTTCTTTGTCGTTACGCCGGCGACAATGCTTTGGCTCACCTTCGCGCGAGGGCAGGAGAGGAAACGAATGGGCATACACAGGATGCTTTGCAGCTTCTCCAGGTTCGTGATTCAGCGGCACGGCATACCGGGGGTGCGGTTTTCTGTCGGCAATCCGCATGGCGAGGACTTCCAGAAGCCTTCCCTCATCATCTGCAACCACCAGTCGCATCTCGACCTGATGACGATGCTCATCCACACCCCAAAACTTATCTGCCTCACGAAAGACTGGGTCTGGAACAATCCCTTCTACGGCTACATCATCCGCCATGCTGAATTCTATCCTGTCTCTGAAGGCACAAACACCCTGATGCCCAAGCTCCGGTCGCTCATCGAGAGAGGTTACAGCATTGCGGTTTACCCGGAGGGAACACGTTCGCCGGATTGTACGATAACACGCTTCCACCAGGGAGCATTCTACCTGGCAGGGCAACTGGGCGTGGATATCCTGCCTCTTGTCCTTTACGGGGCAGGCAAGGCCTTGCCGAAGGAAGGGAAGTATCTGCGCAAATGGCCTATCAGGATCGAGATAGACAAGCGCATCAGTCCCGAAGAACTGCAGGCCCTGGGCAGCCTGCCACGAGAGCAGGCATCGGAAATCAGGAAGTATTACAAGCGGCGATACAGGGAAATGGCTAACCGGATAGAACAAGATGTCTAGGGTCGTTATCATAGGTTCGGGGTTTGGCGGACTATCCTGCGGCTATATCCTCGAAAAGAGCGGGTACGAGGTGACTGTCCTGGAGCAAGGGGCACAGGCGGGTGGTTGTCTGCAATGTTTCTGGCGCGGAGGTGAGAAATTCGAGACGGGGATGCACTTCATCGGCAGTGCCGCAGAAGGACAGACCATGCACAGGATGATGGGCTGCCTCGGGCTGGGCGATGTGCAGCTCTCCCGCCTCGACCCGGCAGGCTATGATACGGTCTCGCTGGCCGGTCAGCAGTTCCGTTTCCCAAATGGGAGAGAGGCATTCATCGAACAGATGGCTGGCTATTTCCCCCGCGAGAAGGATAATCTGCGGCGCTACACCGACCTCGTTGCCCGCATTGCTTCCGCCTCTACACTCAATTCCCTGACCTCCGCCGGGCGTGATATGGCGGCAAATACCGAATATCAGACGCGCAGCATCAACGATGTGCTGGATGAACTCTTCTGTGACGAACTGCTCAAGAATGTTCTTGTGGGCAACTTGCCACTCTATGCGGCAGAACGCGACAAGACGCCATTCTCCGTGCATGCCTTCATCATGGACTTCTACAACCGGAGTGCTTTCCGGGTCGTTGGCGGCAGCGATACCATTGCCCATACCCTCGCAAGCTCCATTCGGGAGATGGGAGGAGAAGTCCTCACCGGCAAGAAAGTGCAGCGGATCTGTTGCAGCGACACACAAGCCACAGGCGTGGAGACTTCCGACGAGTGCTTCTATCCCGCCGACTATGTCATCAGCACCATACATCCTGCCCGTCTCATGGAGATGTTGGACACGAAACTCATCCGTCCTGCTTTCCGCAACCGCCTCAGCAGCATTCCCAATACCACGGGGTGCTTCTCTCTCTATGTGAAGTTCAAGGCAGACACGATGCCATACATGAACACTAATTACTATGGTTACCAGACCCGTTCGCCCTGGAACTGCGGACAAGACGACTTCCTCTACATGCACCATTGCCACGAAGACCAGCCTCGCTATGCCCACAGTGGCGTCGTGCTCTCCTATATGAATATTTCAGAAGTGGACAAGTGGAAGGGAACGCGTGTCGGCCATCGCGGTACTGACTACGAGGACTTCAAGCGTCGTCGTGCAGAGCGTCTCATTCAGGTCGTTGACAGGCAACTTCCCGGCTTTGCCTCCGCCATTGATGCCTACTACACCTCCACACCCCTTACCTACCTCGACTACACAGGAACAGAGGACGGTTCGATGTATGGAGTAGCCAAAGACATACACCTCGGTGCAGCAGGACGCGTGCCTTATCGCACCAAAGTTCCCAACCTGTTGCTCGCCGGACAAAACGTCAACTCCCATGGCATCATGGGTGTTCTTGTCGGCACCATCGTTACCTGCAGCGAATTAATCCCCCCAGAATCATGGCTAAACGTGTACTCATCATAGGCGGCGGGCTGGGAGGGCTCTTCTGCGGAGCTATTCTGGCGAAGGAAGGCTTGCAGGTAACCATTCTCGAGAAGAATGCCACAGTGGGCGGAGGGCTGCAGAGCTTCACCCGCTTCGGTGAGGTGTTCGACACGGGCATGCACGTTGTTGGCGGGCTACAGGAGGGAGGCAACATCCGACGACTCTGCCATTGGCTCGGCATCTGGGACAAAGTCCACGTCAGAGCCATTCCTTCGGAGTGCACAGATCGTCTCTATTTTGCAGAGGACAAGCAATATTATGATGTCGCTTCCAGTAAGGATGGCTTTGTCGCTTCCCTTTCCAAATACTTCCCCCGGCAGCGTGACAACCTCCGGGATTATGTGGAAGCCATATACCGCATTGTCGATGAGATGGAGCTTTTCCATCTTCGTCCATCCACACGCAACATCTTCTCGCATTGCGAGGAGTTCAGCATGGCTGCAGACGCTTTCATTGCCAAATACATCAGCGACGAGAAACTCCGACGGATAGTGGCTTACGTCAATCCGCTTTATGGCGGTTGTGCCGGCATGACACCAGCTTTCATCCACGCCACCATTTCCGTGCTTCACATCAATGGCTTGAGTCGTTTTGCCGGAGGAAGTCAGTTGTTTGCCGAGACGCTTGGCGATGTCATCAGGGCACATGGCGGACAGGTCATCGCAGGCGACGGTGTAGAGCACATCCTCACGGAAGGCAGGGACATCACAGGCATTACAACTCAAAAGGGAGGGCATTACTCTGCCGACTACTACATCTCCGACATACATCCCTGTACTCTGCTCTCTCTCTTCGATGAGCCAACCGTTTTGCCCAAAGCCTATAGGACACGCCTACAGGAAATCCCGAACACCTATTCTGCTTTCTTGCTCTATATTAAATTCAAGCCCGACACATTCCGTTATCTCGACTGCACCGGATACTATGTGCAAAGCTACGAAGGCGTGTGGGATATCAATGAGGTTGCCTTCCTCTACATGACGCCTCCGGAAATAAATCAGGGCGAGTTCAGTCGGAAAATGATAATTGCCGCACGCATGAATTGGCAGGAGGTGGCAAGATGGGCAGGCACAACCCTTGGCCATCGCAGTGAAGACTACAAGGTATGGAAGCAAACGAAAGCCGAAGAACTGCTCTCGAGGATGGAGGAGATGTTCCCTAAGTTCCGAAACTGCATAGAGGCAGTCAACACAGCATCACCGCTAACGATTCGCGATTACTATGGTGTGAAGGAAGGCGCAATGTTTGGTTATGCCAAAGACTGCGGGAATATGGCACTCTCGCAAGTTCCTGTCATCACAAAGATTACCAATCTCCTGCTCACGGGACAATGCGTCAACCTGCATGGTTTCTGTGGTGTCCCCCTTACCGCAATCAACACTTGCGAAGCGATACTCGGACGTAATTATGTTATTAACCAGATAAATAGTCGGCTCTGCTAGAACAAACCCATGCGTATCTATCTTACCATAGTATTTTTAGGCCTTTGCCTGCAAGCATACACCCAGACAACAGTGCGGCTTTGGGAAGACACCGATGTGCGTGGGAGGTCTGTCACTCTGACTCCATACCTGGCAGATAACGACTCGCTCTCCACAGCGGTCATCGTATGTCCGAGTGGTTCGTATAGCTGGCACAATATGAAGGCAGAAGGCTGCGAGGTGGCAAGATGGCTGCAAACAAACGGCATCTCGGCTTTTGTGCTGAAGTATCGCGTGCAAGGCATCATGCCGTACATCACACATTCACGGCTCTTGTTCAGAGGACATCAGCATCCGGATGCGATTGACGACCTGCAAAGAGCCATCAGGCATGTACGCGATCACGCCAACCAGTATGGCATCAATCCTCACCGGATCGGCGTCATGGGCTTCTCGGCAGGAGGGCATCTGGCATTGTGTACGATGTACAATGTGCGAGGGCACTCCCCCTTGGGGGAGACGGAGGGGGGCCGCCCTTCTTTCATCGCTGCTATCTATCCTGTGGTGAGTATGTCACATCCCGACAGCCACAAGCGTTCCAGACGCGCTCTGCTGGGCGAATACAGGAAGCGTAGCCACGAGATGCGCGACTCGCTTTCCATCGAGAAACACGTGCCCGGGGACTGCCCTCCTGTTTTCCTTGTGAACTGCAAAGACGACCATGTCGTGAAATGCCATAACTCGGAACTCCTCGATTCTGCCCTTACGGCCCAGGGTATCGGGCATCGTTACATCCAGTATCGCACAGGTGGACACGGCTTTGGCGTTTCCGAAAAGAAAGGCACTGCCGAGTGTCGCGCTTGGAAGGCAGAGTTCCTGAATTGGCTAAAAGGTCTTGTAATATGACAGCATGCGACTTTGAGGATATACGTCCGTACAACGAAGAGGAGATTCCGGCTGCGATGCGGCGCATTGCCAACAGCAAGGAGTTCCCGCTGGCCATTTCATACGTCTTTCCCGACAGGCCGATAGAGGAGGTGCGGCGGGAGGTGATGGGCTATAGGACTGTGCGGGAGTTTCAGCTCGGCGTAATGTATCACGCCAACAGGCAGATTCTCGGAAGAACCGCAACGTGCTTCACCTATTCGGGTATCGAGCGGCTCTCGCCGGCAGGGAACTACCTGTTCGTCTCGAACCATCGCGACATCATGCTCGATGCCTCGCTGATGCAGAATGTGCTGACGGACAATGGCTTCGACACTTGCGAGATTACATTTGGAGAGAATCTGATGCGAGGCGAGCTGGTCATCGACGTGGGCAAGAGCAACAAGATGTTCAAGGTGGCGCGTCCTGGGCAGAATGCCCGCGAATTCTACAAGAACTCGCTGTTGCTCTCGGAATATATCCGCAGGACACTTACGGAGAAGCATCAGTCGGTGTGGATTGCACAACGCAACGGGCGCACGAAGGACGGTATCGACCGCACGGACCAGGGTGTCATCAAGATGTTCGGGATGTCGCACGCGGGGGACAGAATCGCATCGCTTGCGGAACTGAACATCGTGCCTGTCGCCATCTCGTACGAATGGGAGTCGTGCGATGTACTAAAGGCAATTGAGCTTTACGAACGCCGCAAGGGTCCCTACACCAAGAAGCCGGGCGAGGACATGAACAGCATCCTTACCGGCATATTGCAACAGAAGGGCCGCATACACCTTGCCTTCTGCGAGCCGGTCACCGCAGCTCATTTGCAGGAGCTGCCAAACAACTCTGCCAATGAGTTCCACAAGCATGTGGCAGACTTGCTCGACAGACGCATCTGCTCGGCTTATCGTCTCACGCCCAACAACTACATTGCCCACGACCTGCTGGGGGATAAGGATGAGTTTTGCGAGATGTACAGCAAGGAGGAGAAAGAGGCTTTTGCCCGACACATGTCGGGGCTGGCCCGCTTTGAGAAGAAGTACGACCTGGATATTCTTACCCGCATCTTCCTCGGCATCTATGCCAATCCCGTCGACAGCAAGAGACTGTGCGGGGGTGTTCTGGAACCAAAGGGCGCGTCCCCTGAGACGCAGAATGAAAAATGATACTGAAGATATATAATTTGCTTTGCAGGCACGCCTCTGTCCGATGGGCTTCGCTTTTCGCCGTGACGTTGGTTCTGGTGGCCTCCATCATGCGTCTGTCCTATAAGGAGGACATTCAGGACTTCCTGCCCCTGGATGAGACCGACAGGGAGCGGATGGCTGTCTATCAGGACATCTCGGGCATGAACCGGCTGTTTGTGGTTTTCGAGGGTACCGAAACCTCCCAGCCTCCTTCGGGGGGAGTGGAGCAGATGACAGAGGCTATTGAATGCTTCATGAGTGCCGTCGAGGAGAGTGACACGGCAGGCTGGTGCCAAGATATACAGGCGACCTTCGACCTGGAGAGCATTTCCGAAACGATGGGTTTCGTCTATCGGAACATTCCTCTCTTCCTCAGGGAAGCTGACTACAGACGTATGGACAGCCTTCTGGCATTGCCCGGTTTCATTGGCGGGAAACTGGAGGAAGACCTGCATGCCCTGATGTTCCCTTCGGGCAGTATTCTTGGCGAGAACATCGGCCGGGACCCCTTGGGGCTTTTTGCCCCTGCACTGGAGGAGTTGCAACAGTCCCAGCAGCAAATGCGTTTTGAGATGTACGACGGCTATATCTTTACGCCCGATATGTCTAAGGCCATCGTGATGCTCTCGTCACCTTTCGGAAGTAGCGAGACAGACAGGAACGCCCAGCTCATCAGCCTGCTCGACAAAGCCATTGAGAGGATGCGGGCAGACTTCCCGGGCATCAAGGCACACGTTGCCGGTGGGCCTCAGGTCGCTGTGGGGAATGCCCGGCAGATCATGCACGACAGCATCCTGGCAGTGGCCTTGGCGGCACTTCTCATCCTGGCTCTGCTGCTCTATGCCTTCCGCAGGTTCAGGGACATCCTGCTCATCGCTCTTTCTGTATTCTGGGGTTGGCTCTTTGCTCTTGGCGGAATGGCATTTGTGCACGACAGCGTTTCGATGATTGTGATTGGAATCTCGAGCATCATCATCGGCATTGCAGTGAACTATCCGTTGCACCTCATCAGCCACACCAGGCATCAACCCGATATCCGTCAGGCTCTTAGGGAGATAACGGCGCCCTTGCTTGTGGGCAACATCACGACCGTCGGAGCCTTTCTTGCCCTTGTTCCGCTCCGCTCCATTGCTTTGCGCGACCTCGGCCTGTTCGCATCCTTCCTGCTCATCGGCACGATATTGTTCGTTCTGGTTTGGCTGCCGCACATAGCCTCCTCTGAATCATCCCGAGGGGAGACTTCTGATTTCCTGAGCCGCCTTGCCTCTGTTCAGGTAGAAAGGAAAAAATGGGTGGTCGCTCTTGTCGCAGTGCTTACCCTGGTTTTTGGCTACTTCAGTCTCTCTACGGAGTTTGACTCAGACGTCTCGAACATCAACTACATGCGGCCGGAAGACAAGTCGGATATGGCGTATTTCTCTTCCGCCGGAGAAGGTCGGGAGGGTGTTCTGTATTTGCTTTCCTCTGCTTCTGATTTCGATGAGGCACTTGCCCTCTCCGAATCGCGACAACCCGTCCTAGATTCCCT
>Ga0310690_10003245_pt1 | contig 24751 bp, 20 predicted proteins | sample AusTroGonzalo_MG_2_FD_207661 | JGI IMG/M metagenome (GOLD analysis project Ga0310690, IMG submission 207661) | Bovine rumen microbial communities from tropical cattle in Woodstock, Queensland, Australia - Gonzalo_04 (v2) (version 2) | ecosystem: Host-associated > Mammals > Digestive system >... | reverse complement strand
CTTTCTTCTTTGCGTCCTCCACGGCATCCTTCATGGCCGCGGCTCTTGCTTCCTCCGTGTCCGAGGCGGAAAAGGAAACCCCGTTCAGGGTATTGGCGCCGGCGGCAAAGCACACGTCGATCAGCGATCCGACGGTTTCCATATCCGTAACCTTAATCGCCAGGGTGGAACTTGCGTTATAGGCCGCGAGCTTCTCCTGGTCGGACTGGTAATCATACATGGCGTAGATGTTGATGAATTCGGTGTTGATGTTTTCCTCCTTCACGCCCTGCTCCACCAGGGCTTTGCGAATGGAGGCAATCGCATCGTTTACCTGCTGCTGAGCTTTCAGCACATCTTTGTCCCGGGCGTTTACGCCCAGGGAAATGACCGCGGTATCGGCGCTGACCCGGGTTTCACCGGAACCGTTGACACTGATTTTGGTTTCGGCGGTTGCAAGGGAGCAAGCCACCACCAGAACAAACGTCAAAATGATTGCAAACAGTTTTTTCATTGCTTACCATCCTTTCCTGCGGGAGTTTCTGCCCACATTATATCTGACGTCGCAGGATCTGAAAAGTTCCGGGCAGAGAGAATTTTTTTTGATGTAAGAATCCACCGGAAATTTTTCCCGTGAGAAACTCCGGCTTGACAGAAAGGGAAGTTCCGATTTTAATATACAGGATGCGGGAAGATATTTTTCCAGATAGTTTGCTTCCCGCTTTGGCCAAATCAGAAAGCTCAGGCACCGGGATGCCCCAGGCCTCTGGCCGGCTGCCAGGAACGAGGGGCAAATAAACAGCAACAGGAAAGAATTTAAAAAAATGCCAACAGAAGAAAACAATAATATTGCGGTGCTGATCGACGCGGAAAATGTGGATCCGGCCTATGCCGGACATATCATGTCCTATGCTTATTCGCTGGGAAATGTCTGCATTAGGGAAATCTATGGTTCCGGTATCTCTCTGAATGAATGGGCTGACCCGATCCTGGCGTATTCCATTCATACGAATTTCACCCTGCGGCCCAACCGGTATAAAAACAGTTCGGATATCTGCCTTGTGATCGGAGCGATGGAGATCCTTGCGGCAACCCGGGAGGGAGGAAAAGCCGCTGTCGCGGCGGTCGTGATCGCGTCGTCGGATTCTGACTTTTCCGCCCTGGCGGTTCACCTCCGGTCCGCAGGGATCGATGTCATCGGAATGGGCGAAGGGGGACGCGTCAATCCCATGTGGCCGCGGGCCTGCACGGACTTTATCCCCCTGGAAGCCAAAACGCCTCTGATCCGCAAGCGGGAAGAGACGCCCGGACAGACAAACGGAAATGGCAAATCAGGCAATACAGCGACTGAGCAGGCAGCGGACAAGCCGGGCAACACAGCGGCCAATCAACCGTCCGAAAAGACGGGCAACAATGCGGCTGCGCAGGCGACGGACAAGCCGGAAAACATGACGGCTGAGCAGACATCCGATAAGCCGGGGAGTACAGGGAACACGGGAACCGCAGCGGCTGAAACCGGAAAGAAGCAGAAGAAAGCAGAGACGGAGAAAGAACACAAAAAGAAGGAAACCGTCAGGGTTGCACCGACGCATAAAGCCCGCATGGAAATTATCCGCGGGCTGATTACGGAAGAGATCGGATCACACGGCGGCCGGATCGGATCCAACGATCTGTTCAGGGTAATCGGCTCCAATCCCGAATACAAGTATGATCAGCAGCGTTCCAGAAGAGCGCCCATGGACTACCTGAAGAAACAATACGGGATGTGGTTTGACTTTGAACCGCAGGAAAACGGCTCGTCCATGATTACGCTGAAGGAGGCTGTCCAGACTGAGCAGGCGGAGGAATTTACTGCTGAACCGGCTGGCGATGAGTCTATTGAGCAGAACGCGGAAGCCACCGGCGAGATGAACGAGCTGAATGAAGATCAGGCCGGTGAACAGAGCGAAACGATCAATCATCAGGTTGGCGAACAAAGCGAATTGAGCGTGGAAGCTGCCAGCGTGACGACCGAACCGAACGAGGGTCAGGTCGGCGAACAGACAGAATCGATTGAGAATCAGACTCATGAACAGACCGAACCGAACGCGGAACAGGTCACAGAGCAGAGCGAACCGAAGAAGGAGCAGAAGGGCGAACAGACGAAACCGAAGAAGAATAAGAACGGAAAACAGGCCGAGCCGAAAAAGGCTCAGAGCGGCAAACAGAGCGGACAGAAGAAAGACCAGAGTGACAGGAAGGCGGAATCGAAGAAGGGCCAGAGCGGCAAACAAACCAAAACAAATAAGGGACAGAAAGCAAAACAGAACAAACAGGCTGAAGCGCGGCCTGAAGAGACGCTTTCGCCCGTGGCGCGGCAGCTGACCGAAGCCGGAATTCCGCTCCAGGATGCCGCCCACGTTGCGGAAGTGCTGGCCGGATGTAAAAATCTTCGGGATTCCTATAATCATCTTCGACAGACTTTCGGAAACGAGACCGGGAAGAAGTATCAGCAGATGATCAAAGACGCCGGAATTCAGATTGGGTAATCAGAGACAGCAAAAAGACTCACCGACAAAATCGGTGAGTTTTAATTTTCCTGTTCGGGACTCAGAGGTCCGGATCGGCGAACAGAGCAGTTTCCAGCAGGGCGCCGCCGGGAGCGTAGACCAGTTTCATGGAGAAGAACGGGGAACCGTTTCGGAGCAGAGGCAGGAAGACACGGTCGCCCTCCCAGAGGGGAAGATTCATGACCCGGTCCAGAGGGACCCATTCAAGAATACCTTCGGCACATTCCGGGAGAGGAAGATCATCGGCTTTGGCCGTGTAGAGGAAGGTCAGCTCGTTTCCCCAGTCTGGAAGGATGAAGGTCAGGATTCCCCGGAGACGCAGCTCCCGCAGATCGAGGCCGGCTTCTTCCCGAACTTCCCGGCGGACGCATTCCTCCGGTGTTTCGTCTTCCAGAAGGTGGCCGCCGAGACCGATCCACTTGCCGGCGTTTTCATCCGCATCCTTTTTGACGCGATGCATCATCAGCCAGCGGCCGCTGTTTTCGGCATAACAGAGGGTTGTCAGTCGCATGGGAAACCTCCTTGCTGCAAATGTCGGATCAGGGAGAGATCGGCGGGCAGCCAGTCCACCGAATCCAATTCCGCCGCGGGCAGCCAGCAGGCGGATTCATGCTCCAGGAGGGTCAGGGAACCGGACAGAACCCGGCAGGCGAAGCAGTCCATGGACAGATGAAAATCCGGATAATCATATTCCACCCGGGCCAGCTTTTTTCCGACAAGAATCTTCGTGTCCAGTTCTTCCAGAATTTCCCGGGCAAGGGCTTCCTCCGGCGTCTCGCCCGGCTCGATCTTTCCGCCGGGGAATTCCCAGAAATCCTTCCAGGCTCCGTAGCCCCGGCGGGCGGCGAAAATCCGGTCTTCATGGCAGAGGACGGCGGCGACCACCCGAACGGTCTTTTCCGGGAAGGGGGAGATTTTGCTTTCCCGGGGCGGGAAAAGATACAGGTTTTCCTCCGTCACCGCAAAATCCATCGGAAAATCGGACGGGGAGGCGGGCAGGGAGGGAACACGCTGGGCTTCAAAGGCGGCTATGGAAACCGCCGCATTTGAGCACAGGGGGAGAAAGCGGTCGTAATATCCGGCGCCCATGCCCAGGCGGACACCCCGGCAGTCAAAAGCCGCGCCGGGACAGACGACCAGGTCAATCTCCCCGGGCGGGACGATTTCAGAAGACGCCTTCGCGGGTTCCGGAATGCCGAAAGCGCCTGGCTCCCACCCGCCGGGGAGCAGGGCAGCCATCTCGCTGCCGGCGGCGGGGCCGCTGAGACAGCGGGGATAGACAAAACGCTTACACGAAGACGCCGGAAGCGTCGGAAGGGATTCCAGGGACAGCTCGTCCCGGACGGCGCGATAAAGCATAACGGTATGCGCGGCGCGGAACTCCGGCAGCGCGGCAAGCCTTTCCGCTGCACGGAGGGAATACTGTTCCCGCTTCGCGGGAGACAGACCGCGGCGGATTTCCATGACTTTTCGGCGGATCAATTCTTTTTCGGACAGACCGCTCATGGCGGCAAACCTCCTGAAGAACAACAAGTTTTGAATACAGGAAGAACGATACAGGAAGCCGGGGCAACTGTCAACTTGATTTTTCATGCCATAAAGGGTAGAATGTGACATAACACCGGGATGGGCGTGTTTTTAAGGATACAGGTTTTAGGGGTAGATTCTATGTTTGAACGGTTTGAGGTTATACAGAATGCCGATATGCGGCAGTTTACCACTTTAAAGCTTGGCGGGCCGGCGGATTGGCTGGCTTTTCCGCGCAGCCCAGAGGAGATTGCGGAGCTGTTCGCGGAAGCCGGAGCGGCGGGGCTGCCCGTGACGGTCATCGGGCACGGGAGCAACCTGCTGGTGCTTGACGGCGGAATCCGGGGACTGGTGATCCGGATTGAGAAGAACATGAAAAACATCCGCCGGGAGGGGAACCGTCTGTGGGTTCAGGCCGGGGCGATGCTCGGGGCCGCGGCTGCTTTTGCCGCGGAAAACGGACTGACCGGGCTGGAATTTGCCTCCGGGATTCCGGGAACGGTCGGCGGCGGGATTACCATGAACGCCGGCGCCTACGACGGAGAGATGAAGGACGTTGTGGTCCGGGTGGACGGCATTCTGCCGGACGGGACGCCTGTTTCCCGGAGCGGGGAAGAAATGGGGTTCGGATACCGGAAAAGCGCCGTCAAGGAGCTGAACCTGATCGTCACGGAAGTCGCAATGGAACTGGCGGAGGGCGATCCGGCGGAGATTCGGGCGAAGATGAACGAACTGAACCGGCAGCGGGCGGAGAAGCAGCCGCTGGACGTTCCCAGCGCAGGAAGCACCTTCAAGCGGCCGGAAGGATTCTACGCGGCGGCGCTGATCGACCAGTGTGGCCTCAAGGGATACAGCGTCGGCGGCGCACAGGTGAGCATGAAACACGCCGGATTCCTGGTGAACAGCGGCAGCAGCAGCCGGGACTATCTCGAACTTGTTCGGACGGTGCAGCGGATCGTCCGGGAGCGGGCCGCGGTTGAACTGGAACCGGAGATCCGGATCATTGGGGAGGAAGTATGAAATATCTGATTGTAACGGGGCTGAGCGGCGCGGGAAAAACGGCCTGCGTGCGGTATCTGGAGGACAGGGGCAGCTTCTGCATGGACAATATTCCGCCGGTGATGCTGCCGAAACTGCTGGAAGCCTTTGAAACCACCCACACCCGGTGGCAGACGGTGACCATCGCGGTGGACGCCCGGAGCGGCGAATTTTTCGACGCCCACGCGGTGGCCCAGATGATCCGTGAACTGAGCCGGCTCGGCCATTCCATGGAAACAATTTTCATGGAAGCCAGCGACGAAACGCTGCTGGCCCGATACAAAGAGACGCGGCGGGACCATCCCCTCTGTCAGGAGGGACTGACGCTGGTCGAGGCGATCGCAGAGGAACGGCTGCGGCTGCAGCCTTTGCGGGAGACCGCGGACTATGTCATCGACACGACCGGGATTTCCTCCCGGGCGATGAAAAAGAAACTGGACGAGAACCTCGGAAAGATGGGGGACGAGGAACCGCCGATCCGGGCCGAGGTCATGAGCTTCGGTTTTAAGCGGGGACTGCCGCGGCAGGCGGACCTGGTCATCGACGTCCGGTTTCTGCCCAACCCCTTTTATATCGAAAGCATGTGCCGGCATTCGGGACTGGATCCGGACGTAAAGGAATTCGTCACCGAGCACCCGGCCACAAAGGAATTCATGAAAAAATGGACGGAACTGCTGGAGTTCCTGATTCCCTGCTATCGGGAGGAGGGGAAGCACCGCCTCGTGATCGCGGTGGGCTGCACGGGGGGCGCGCACCGGAGCGTCGCGATCGCGGAGGCCATCGGCACATTTCTCCAGGAAATGGGACTGCCGACAGAGATCAATCACAGGGATCTGCTGCTGGAGCAGGCCAGATGGAACACACCGGTTGAGGATGGGGAATAAATGCGAAAAGGCGAAAGACAGAGCTTTGCGGCGAAGGTGCGGGAAGAACTGATCCGTCTTCCGGCGGGAAAAGCCTGCTGCATGCTCAGCGAGATTTCCGCGCTGACGCAGACCTCGGGACACCTGGCCTTCCGGGGCGGCGGATGGATCTCCGTCAGCTGGCGGCTGGATGACGCGGGCGTCGCGCGGCGGCTTTTTCAGCTGTTGAAAAAACGGCTGGGCGTGAATCCGGCGCTGCATTTCACCCAGACTTCCAGGCTCGGGGGACGGCGGGTCTGCGTGCTGACGCTGAACGGAGCGGACGCGAAGGTGCTGCTGGAAGCGCTGCACATGACGGAAACGGACGAGGACGGGCAGATGCACCTGAAGCGGACGGTGCCGCGGCACCCGATGACCCGGCAGTGCTGCCGGCGGGCCTTCCTGCGTGGAGCATTCCTGGGGTCCGGCACGGTTACCAACCCGGAAAAGGGATACCATTTCGAATGGAAGGCGGAGGACGAAAATCTGACGCAGGTGCTCGGAAAGCTGCTGGAAAAAAGCGACCTGCCCTTTCACACCTATACGCGAAGCGGCCAGCAGGTCGTTTATCTGAAGGGCGCCCAGCAGATCGCCGACACGCTGGCGCTGATGGGCGCGGGACAGAGCGTTCTTCAGATGGAAAATATCCGGATTCAGAAACAGTTGCGGGCCGCGGCGGTCCGGGCGGCCAACTGCGACGAGCACAACGGCGAGCGGATGCTGGATGCCGCGCAGAAACAGGCGGAGGCGATCGGACGGCTTTCCCTCCGGCAGGGACTGTTCACGCTGCCGCCCGCGCTGCGGGAGATCGCGAGGCTCCGCCTTGAAAATCCGGACCTGAGCCTCAAGGAGCTGGGGGAAATGCTGGATCCCCCGGTCGGAAAAAGCGGCATCAACCACCGGATGCGGCGGCTGATGGAGATTGCCGGGGAAGGAGAGAGCACATGATCGCTTCCATATCGTATCTGCTGCTTTACCTTTGCCTCGGAATGCTGAGCATACGTTTTCTGCTTCCGCGGCATAAGCCGCTGAACCGGATCTGGCTCGGGCTGAGCTTCGGCGTGCTGGAACTGATGTGGCTTCCGGCGCTTTGTGCGTTTTTCCTTGGGTTCACGGCGGCGGGGCATGCGCTGGCCGCGGGGCTGTTGCTCCTGATCACGGTGGGCTGCTGGTTCGCCCGGGACCGGCGGGAGGTGGCTCCTTTTGACGAGAAAGAAAAAGCGCTGCTTCTGAGAATGCTTCCGGTGCTGATCCCGCTGACGATTCTTGGAATTGTTCTGCAGATTACCCACACGATGCGCCCGGACGCTGCAGGAAACTGGCACACGGGGCAAAGCACCTACGGCGACCTGCCGATGCACATGAGCTTCATAACGGGATTGACGGGAAAAACCTTCCCGGCGGATTATCCCTTCTATCCGGGCGCCAGGCTGAGCTATCCCTTCCTGACGGATTCTCTCAGCACGACGTTCTACCTGCTGGGCTGCAGCCTGCAGGCCTCCATCATCCTCCCGGGGTCGCTGATGATGGCGCTGTGCTTCATGGGCGCGCTGGTGCTCGGGCGGGAGATGACCGCCGGCAAAAAGGCGATGATCCTGGCCGCGCTGCTGTTCTTCCTGAACGGCGGACTCGGATTTCTCTACGACTTTGACCTTGCGGGCGGGACCTGGGACGGGACCGTCGGCGGGTATTTCCGGACCGTCGGTGAGCGGATCGGGAACATCCTGACCGGATACTACAAGACGCCGACGAACCAGCCGGACCCCAACAACCTGCGCTGGTCCAACGTGATCTGCGACCTGATGGTTCCCCAGCGGACGATTCTCGGCGGATGGTGTATGGCGCTGCCCTGCTTCTATCTGATGGATTCGGTTTTCCGGCCGACAAAGCGGGACCCGGAGAACGGATTCCGGGGGCTGCTGCTTCTCGGCGTCTGGGCCGGGGCGCTGCCGCTGATTCACACGCACAGCTTCCTGGCCCTGGGACTGGCATCTCTCGGATGCATGATTTACGACCTGATCCATGGGGATCCGGACGCGATGATGATCCGGAGAACGAGGGGGCAGATTCTGCTTCCGTACTTGGTTTATGCCCTCGCGGCAGCGCTTTTTGCCGTGCCGCAGCTGCTGGGCTTCACCTTCCGGCAGGCTTTCCAGGAAAACACGCGGCAGGGGTTTTTACAGTTCCAGTTCAACTGGGTCAACAATCCCGGCGGCTCAGGCATGCGGGATCTTTACATCTGGTTCTACGTCAAAAACATCGGGCTGCCTTTCCTGGCGCTGATTGCGGCGGTTTTCGACAAAACGCCCCGGCACCGGCGGATTTTCGCCATGGCGCTGCCCATTATTCTGGCGGCGGAATTCATCCGGTTCCAGCCCAACGAATATGACAACAACAAACTGTTTTACCTGGCCTGGCTGCTTTGCTGCATGATTGTTGCGGACTGGGTGATCGGCATCTGGAACCGGCTGAAGGGACTGCGCAGCCGGAACGTGCTGGCGGTGGTCGCCGCTTTTGTGACCTTCGTGAGCGCGGGACTGACGATCTGGCGGGAGTGCGTGTCGGATTACGTGGCCTTCGGGCAGGAGGCCGTCGAGGCGGGCGAGTTTGTCCGGGACCGGACGGAGGCGGACGCCGTTTTCCTGACCGGAACGCAGCATCTGAACCCGGTGTGCGCCATCGGCGGAAAAACCGTGGTCTGCGGGCCGGATCTCTGGCTCTACTGGCACGGGTTCAACACCGCGGAACGGCAGGAGGATCTGAAACTGTTCTTCGAGGATCCGGAGGGGTATCCGGATATCCCGCAGAAATACGACGTGGACTATATCTATGTTTCTTCTTATGAGCGGTCGCAGTACGAGGTGGACCGGGATGCGCTGGACAGGAACTATCTGAAAGTGTTTGAAAACGGCGAAGCCGCGATATGGAAAGTACCGGAAGGGTGACCTGCTCATTGCTTTTTCCGTTGTTTTGAGATACAATAAAGTGATAATGTATGCGATTGGAGGAGCGGCATGACCGGAAGCGGATGGGTGATTCCCGTGATTGTGATTCAGCTCCTGCTGCCCGTGGCGGCGGCGATGACGGGAGCCGTATGCTCCCCGCTGATTCCTGGGATTCTTTGCGCCCTGGCGGCCATCACGGGATGGGCGGTTTTTCCGGCGGAGGCGCTGCCGGTGGTGCTGATCTGGTGCGCGGGATGCGCGCTGACCTCCTGCCTCCCGATGAAGAAACGGTTTCTCCGCCCGGCACTGCGGGCGGGATTGTGCCTGGCGGTATGGGGAATCGGGCTGGCGATTCTGCTTTCCCTGACCGGCGGAAAGATCGTTTCGGGACTGGCAAAGGCGGCCTGCGACTGGGTGGACCGGAGCCCCAACAGCACGGACATCCTCCTTCGGGCCTACAGCGCGGGATACGCGCGGCTGGCGGGGACGGAAGCGCTGACGCCGGCGATCCGGCTGCTGGGCAGCATTTTGATTCCCGAAGGAATCCGGGAGCAGATGCTCCTGAGCCTGCGGGTTTCCATTGAGGAAGTTCTGCCGAACCTGCTTTGCGGCGCGGTCGTTTATCACACGGCGCTGACAGTGCTGCTTTGCACGGTGCTGCCGGACTGGCTTCGCAGGAAGCGCGGCGAAAAAGGCGAGTTTGCCCCGATGGAGCAGTGGTATATGCCCCGGCGGCTCGGCGCGGCGGTTTTCGCGCTCTGCATCGGATGGATCATGGCCATGCTGGCCCAGGACGGCGTCGGCGCCTACCTCGGATGGCTCTGCGCGGATGTTTTCCGGGTGGCGTTCATCCTGCAGGGAATCTGCTGGATGCAGTGGATGGGCAAGCGGATGGGAATCCGCAGCGCGGCGCGCAATATCTGGTCGGTGATTCTCGGTATCGTGATGCCGCTGATCCCGATGATTATGGGAATGATAGATCAACGCAGGGACGCGCGTCATCTGCGTCCGAAAGAGGAGGCTGATCAGGAATGAAGGTTGTATTGCTGAAGGATGTTCGGAACATGGGCAAGCGGGACGATATCCTGACGGTCAGCGACGGGTATGCACGGAACTTTCTGTTCCCCCAGAAGCTGGCCGCGGAAGCGACGCCCGGAACGCTGAAGGAGATTGAGCGCAAGCGTGCAGCCCAGGACGCCCGCGAGGCGGAGCTGAAGGCGGAAGCCCAGGCCAAGGCCGAGATGCTCAAAGGCAAGGTCATCGTGCTGGAAGTCAAGTGCGGCGAAAAGGGAAGGCTGTACGGCAGCGTGACGGCGGCGGAAGTCGCGGAAGCGCTGGAAAAGCAGCACGGGATCAAGGCGGACAAACGGAAGATCGACATCGGGGATCCCATCCGCGAGGTCGGGATCCGGGAGATCTCCGTCTGGCTGTATTCCGGGATCACGACGAAGATGAAGCTGGACGTGCGGCCCCTGAGTAAATAAGGGTTTGGAGCTTTGTTTTTATGGAAAATCCGGAGGTTCTGAGCGGAGTGGTTCCGCCTCACAGCATCGAGGCGGAGGTCAGCGTCCTGGGCGCCATGCTGCAGGACGGCACCGCCGTGCTCCGGGCCATGGAACTGCTGACGGCGGACGATTTTTACGCCCCGGAACATCAGGAACTTTTCCGAACCATGGCGGACCTGAACCAGGCACATTCCCCGATCGACCTGGTCACGATGCATGCGGAACTGGCCCGGCGGGGGACGCTGGAAGGCGTCGGCGGCCTGGAAACCCTGATGCGGATTCTGAACGCCGTGCCGACGACGGCCAATGCGAAGGCCTATATTGACATCGTCCGGGAGAAAAGCACCCTGCGGAAGCTGATCGGCGCCTGCCAGAAGATTTCCGCAGAATGCTACCGGCAGCAGACTCCGGTTCAGGATACGATGGCCGCGGCCGAAAAGGCCATCTTCGACATCGTCATGAACCGGGCGGACGGAGAGGCGCTGCAACCCCTGGGTCAGGTCGTGGTGCGGACCTTTGACCAGATCGAGGAGCTTGCGAAGCTGAAAGGCGCCATCGCCGGCGTGCCGACGGGGTTCATTGACCTCGACAACCTGCTGACGGGCCTGCACGGCGGCGAACTGATCGTGGTGGGCGCCAGGCCTTCCATGGGAAAAACCTCCTTTGCCATGAACATCGCTTCGCACGCGAGCCTGAACCGGGGGAAAAAGGTCGCCGTGTTCACGCTGGAAATGCCGCGGGAACAGATCGCGATGCGTATGCTTTGCTCGGATGCCCGGGTGGACATGCAAAGGGTTCGGAAGGGAACCCTTTCCAACGACGACTGGATCCGGCTTGCCAAATCCATGGCCCCCATGTCGGCGGCGCCGATGTATATCGACGATACGGCCGGGATCACCCCGAGCCAGCTGCGGTCGAGATGCCGGAGGCTGATGATGGACAAGGGGCTGGATCTGATCGTGCTGGACTATCTCGGCCTGATGCGGGCGGACGGGCGCGTCGAAAACCGTCAGCTGGAAGTCAGCGAGATCAGCCGTCAGCTGAAAGCCATCGCGCTGGACCTCAAGATTCCGGTGGTGGCCTGCGCACAGCTGAGCCGGGCGAACAAGGACCGGCAGGACAAGCGGCCGGTGCTGAGCGATCTGCGGGATTCCGGCTCCATCGAACAGGACGCCGACGTGGTCATGTTCCTGCACCGGGAGGAATATTACAACCGGGACACGGAAGACAAGAACATCGGCGAAGTTATCATTGCCAAACAGCGCAGCGGCCCCCTCGGGACGGTGAAGCTGGCGTGGCTGAGCGAATTCACGACCTTTGCAAATCTGGCAAGGGAGGACGGTCCCTCAGGGGACGCGCCGTTTTAGGATTTGTTTTTTTTCGTATTCCGGAAGAGGGGAGCTTACGCTTACATGGAAAGTTATACGGTTTGCCAGCTGCAGAAGGATATGCGGTTTGAAGGATTTCTTCTGGTCAAATCCGCCGAAAAGCGGAAGGACGTTAAGGGAAACGACTATGTGGACATGAACCTGACGGACCGGACGGGAGAAATCAACTGCAAGATCTGGAACTGGGAAAGCAGCGCGGAAATGCCGGAAACCGGCAGTGCCGTCAAGATCCGCGGCACGATACAGGAATACAACGGCCGGCTGCAGCTTCGGGTTGAAAAATGGCGGAAGGCCACGGCAGAGGATCCGGTGGACATGAACTTGCTGGTTCCCTGCGCGCCGCGGAAGCCGGAAGACATGATGGCGGAAATCCGGGAGACCCTGGAAAGCTTCCGGAGCGAGAAGCTGCGGAAACTGACCGAGGGCATGCTCGAAAACGCCGGAAGGGACCTGGGCTGGTTCCCGGCGGCGCAGCGGATGCACCACGCGGAGCGCAGCGGGCTGCTGCACCACACGACGGACATGCTGCGGATGGCGAAAGCGATGCTGGAGGTTTATCCCTGGCTGAACCGGGATCTGCTGCTTTCCGGGGTCATCATCCACGACCTCGGAAAGATGGACGAACTGAAAAGCGACAGGGCCGGAAACGTGACGGACTACACCAGGGACGGGCAGCTGCTCGGGCACCTGGTCCGGGGAATCACCAACCTGAACCGTGTCGCGGACCGGCTCGGAATCCACGGGGAGACGGTGACGCTGCTGGAGCATATGTTGCTCAGCCACCACGGGGAAAGCGAATACGGAAGCCCGAAGGCCCCGATGTTCCCGGAGGCGGAGGCGCTTCACTGGCTCGATATGATGGACGCCCGGATGAACACCATGAAGAGCGCCGAGGACAAGACGCCGGAAGGCGCCTTCAGCGAGAAAATATTCAGCCTGGACAGGCGGATTTATCACCCGGTCTATACAGACGACGCGGAATAAAAAACGGAGGCGATGTATCATGTTGAAGAAAAAGATGGTTTGTCTGGTTCTGATCCTGTGCTGCGCGCTGGTTATGACGGCCTGTGCACAGCAGGCAACCTATCCGAACCAGCCACGGCAGGATCAGAGCTCGCAGAGCAGCACCGCGCAGCAGCCGGTCACCGGGCAGGGAGTGATGTCCGCGTCCTCGGAAGCGGCTCCGGCGCAACAGATCAACTTTAACGACGGCAGCTATGATCCCGCGTCGGAAGAAGGCGGGCAGAGCGAGCAGATCGTGGATACCCAGAGCGCTCCCGCGGTCACGAACGCCCCGCTGATGCAGAGCGAATACGCGGGCGCGACGCCGGTGAAAATCGATCCGGTCGACAAGCCCACCCCCACGCCGCTGCCGAAGATCACCTTCTCCTACACGACGTACAACGCGCCGAATCTTCATCTGACCTTCGAAGGCCCGGCGGGCTGGATCGCGGACGATCTGGCGGCGGACGCCTATATCCTGACCAACCCGGATCCTTCCATGGACTATGAGGCAAAGGCGGAGATCCGGACCATCGCCGCGGGCAAGGACTACACCCAGAAGGAACTGATCAAGGAAGTCAAGGCCCAGGCGGACGCCCTGCGGAGCAGCGGCGGTTTCCAGAGCTTTGAAGCCTCCGACACCGCGGCCCGCTTCTTTATCGATGGGAACGGCGTTTATCTCGCGTACAAGGGTGTTCTGAACGACGGCCAGGAGACGGGCGTTGCCGGACGGATTATCGTCAACACGGTGAACAAGGTGATGTATGTCCTGCACGTCAGCTATCCGAGAGGCCTGGCGGACACTTTCGCCGATGGCGTTTACAACAAGATCCGTCACTCCATGAAACTGACCAACTGATCCGGTACGCGTCAGTGAACCCGGAATCAGGATTCATCAACAGCTGCATTTAATGTTCTGATCTGACTGATTTGCCGACGGCAAATCAGTCAGTGAATCATCGGAGGCTTTACGTTCTATGAAAAGGGCAATGCGTTTTCTGACCCTGGTTCTTTGCATTCTGCTGGCATACGGCCTGACCGTGGCATTCGCGGACATGGTGACGGTCGGCATCACCCTGACCGGCGTGATTCCCGGGTCGGACGGATCCGTCCGGACGGTTGTGCCGGAAGGTGAATTCCGGGTCTGGCAGAACGGAGAAGAGGTCGGCGTGATCAAGGCAGGGCGGGGTACCCTGACGCTGAACACCCGGGAAAGGATCCGCATTGAACCGGTTCCGCAGAGCTTCGCGCCCGAATGGGACCTGAGCACAGCCTATATCACCCCGGAGCTTTCCGACGACAGCGCCCAGATCATAGAGATCACGATTACTTCCCGGGAGGCGCAGATCATCACGCCGGCGCCGGAGACGACGCCCACACCGGCACCCGCGGAGACGCCGGTGGCGGAGATTTCGGAGAGCATTCTTCCGGAAGAAACGCCGGCGGAACTTCCCGGGGAAAACACCGCCGCGCCGGAGTCGGCACAGCAGGCCGGGGCCGAGATTTCGGTCGTGATGCCCGTGTCGGCGGAAAACAGGGGAGCGCCTGCGCTTTCCGACTACCAGGCCGTTTCCTTAACGCCGGAACCGGAACTGCCCGGATTCGACGGCCGGGAAGGAACCGGATCCCTGCGGGTTCAGATTTTCTTTGACAAAAACGGCAACGGAAGCCAGGGCGACTATGAATACGGTATTTCCGACCTGACGGTTTACCTGCTGGACGAGGATGAGCGGCCGCTGACCTCGGCGGTGACCGACGCGGACGGGTTCGCCGTGTTTCAGGACCTGCCGGCGGGCCGCTACCGCACCCGGATCAACCTTCCGGGAAAATGGTACTTCACGCCCTTCGGCGGGGAAAACAGCCTGGTTCGCAACGCGTACAACCTGACGCCCGCGGGCTCCCAGAGCAGCGGAGTCTTTGAAATCGCGGACGGAAGAGAAACGGAGCAGGGCGTCGGCATCCACAACAACGCCACCGGCGCGGCCGGTTTCTGCTGGCTTGAGGACGAGGTGGACGGCCTTTATACCGAGAACGAGAAAAAGATCGCGGGCATCAAAGTCCAGCTGAAGAGCAAGGACGGGGACATCGTCTGCGAAACGGAAACAGACGCGGAGGGCAACTGGTCCATTTCCAACCTGCGGCCCGGATTCTATATTCTGAGCTGCACGGGACGGGACGGCCTGATGCTGACCCGCTATACCCAGAGCCGCGGACGGAGGTCCTATCTGACCTCGGACAATCCCCGCCGGCAGATGGAACTGAAGGCGGACGAAATCACGCCGATGAACCTTGGGTTCAACTTTGCCTCGCAGATTTACGGCATCTGCTATCTGGACGCGAACTATAACGGCCTGTACGACGAGGGAGAAACGCCGCTGCCCGGCGTGAAACTCGGTGTCAAATTCATTTATGACGGCGCAGACGCATCCTCCGCGGTTTCCGGAGAGGATGGCAGATACGTGCTGGACGGCCTGCGCGGAAACCAGTACTCGATGCAGGTCATGCTGCCGGCGGACGGAAGCCGGTATACAAAGACGGCGCCGGAGAACCCCCTCGGAAACCGGTTTGCGCAGCGGGGCGAGCGGCGGGAAAACGAAATTCAGAAATTCCAGCTGGGCGATATGGAACAGCTCGAGATCAATATCGGCGCGATCTATCCTGGCTCCGTTTCCGGCACGGTCTATTACGACGACAATTTCTCCGCGGCGCCGGACGGAGGAGAGAAGACGGTATCCGGATTTACGGTGAACCTGCTGGACGCGGACGGAAGCCTTGCCGCTACGGCTCGCACCGGCGCGGACGGCACCTATAAACTCGAGAACCTGACCCCCGGGGAATATTCCCTTGAGGTGACGGCGGCGGCCGGCTATGCCTTCACAAAACAGGGAGAGGGCAACGTGATCCTGAACCGCACCGGCGGACAGGGCTATTCCGAACCCTTCCGGGTGGAACTCGGCGAGGATCTGACTGGCAGAAATATCGGCATGATTCTGCCCGGGACGGTTCAGGGCGCGGTGTTTGCGGACCTGAACGACAACGGCATCCGGGACGAGGGCGAGGACGGTATGACGGGCTCGCTGGTTCGCCTGATCAGCGAAACGGAAGGGGAAGCCTTCCGGGCGGAGATCGGGGAGGACGGCGGGTTCCTCTTCGACGCGGTCATGCCCGGACGGTATTATATCGAGTACAGTCTGCCGGAAGGCGCGGTGTTTGCGCGCGTCACCAACGGCGGAAACGAAATTACGGAATCGGAACTTACGGAAACGGGAAGCATCGGCCGGAGTGATTCGTTTGATTTTGCGACGGGACAGAAGGTCGGGGCGCCGGTCTGCGGCGCGCTGACACTGGGCCGGATCGAAGGCATCGCCTATCAGGATCACGACGGTAACGGCCGGATGGAAGGCGAGGAAACGCTTTCCGGGATGTCCGTTCGGCTGATTCCGTCCAGAAGGGAACTGGACGAAATCAGCGCGGAAACAGGCGAGGACGGGACGTTCGTCCTGGAGGACCTGCGGCCGGACCGCTATACACTGGAAGTGATCTGTCCCGACGGCGCCGTCGTGAGCCGGACGGATTCCCTGAAGCTTCCGCTCGCCGCCGGAAAAGCGGCGCAGGAAGTTTCGCTGAACGTGCGGATGGGCGACGAATGGCTGAACCAGCAGATCGGCGCGGTGCATCCGGCGACCCTCAGCGGACAGGTCTGGCTGGACGAAAACAACAACGGCCGCTTTGACGAGGGAGAGCGCACGCCGGAAGGTATCCGTCTGAATATCACGGATGAAAGCACAGGCAGCGTCTTTGACACCCCCGTCACGGACGGGGAAGGACGCTTCTCCGCGGCCGGCATGATTCCCGGAATCTTCAGCGTTTCCATGGAGATGGATGTGAAGACCGTGGCGCCGAAGGACGGCGATTCCATGTTCCGCCAGGACGGCGACGAACTCGTGCTCGGCGGCATCGCACTGGAGGAAGGCGAGACGCGGGAAGGCCTCCTGCTGGGCTTTGTGCGCTACACCTCCGTCACCGGACACGCCTGGATCGACCGGGGCGACGAGATCGAAAGCCTCGGCGGCGTGGAAATCGTCATGAAGAATTCCGAAGGCGAAACGATCAAAGAAACCAGGACGGACAGCAGCGGCAACTACCGCCTCGACAAACTTATGCCCGGAACCTTCGTGCTGGAGGTTATGGCGCCGGAAGGCTGCGTTATCATCGAACCGGATGATCCGCGGCTGAGCGGTACGCTGCGCAGCGTGGTCACGCACCCCAGCAACCGCCTGGGTTCCACGGATGAAACGGAACTGAAGATGGACCAGGATCTGAGCCAGATGGACGTTGGCTGCGTGCTGCCGGGACGGCTCGGCGACTACTGCTGGCTGGATCTGAACGGGGACGGCCTGCAGGCAGGGGACGAGCCCGGTCTCGCGAACGTGCGGATCGAACTGATCCGGAACGGAAACGTGGTCACCGAAACCACGACGGACCAGTACGGATTCTGGCGGTTTGTGGATCTGTATCCGGCGACGTATACGCTGCGTGTCTACGCACCGAAGGAGGTCAAACCCACCCGGCACCGCACGGATCTGCCCATCATCGCCTCGGTCATGGATGAAGAGGATCAGTCTCCCGCGGTTTCGATCGAACTGACGGTCGAGAGCAACAGGAACCAGTACAACGCGGATCTGGGCTTTGTCTGCCGCGAGGAAGGCGTGCTGCCGGAGAACGCCGGCGTCGGGGAGAAGCAGGACTGGACGCCGAAGTATTAAGATTCAGGAAGTTTATTTTCAGAGGTATTGATTTTTATGAGAAAATTACTCAGCCTGCTGTTGGCTGTTCTGATTGTTTTTGCTGCGGCTACGGCTGCTTTTACCGAATCGGAAGACGACGGGGACGATTCCATCCAGATTCCGATGGATCTTCCCGGGGATGAAGACGAAGACGACGGTGAGGACGAAGCGCCGGAAGGGGAGAAAACCTCTCTCGAACTTCGGGCACTGGACGTCGGGGATGAAGGCGAGGACGTGCTGTTCCTTCAGATGCGCCTGAAAAGTCTGCAGTATTTTAACGGCAATGAAGACGGAAAATACGGTCAGGATACACAGGCCGCCGTTCGGAAATTCCAGGGAGACAACGCAAACCAGGGTCTTGAAGCAACGGGCATTGCGGACACCGCGACTCAGCTTCTGCTGGCTTCCGCCCGGTACCGGGGACTGAAATACGGCTCGGAAGGCGAAGACGTCAAGGAGCTCCAGACGCGGCTGACCATTCTCGGATATTACACGGGAAAGATCAGCGGAAACTTCCTGGAAGGAACGCAGAACGGGATTAAACAGTTTCAGAAGAACAACGGCCTCGAAGTGACGGGGGTTGCGGATCCCCTGACCCAGGAAGCCGTGTTTTCGGACGGCGCACTGGGCCGCCACGACGTGGAAGAGACGTCGCCGACCCCAACCATTTACAGCGACCTGAGCTGGTACCTGGTGGACGAGAACGACACCGGCGTACCCATGCCGGAAACCCCGGTGATTTATCAGGGCGAACTGAAAAAGGGTAGCAAGAGCGATGCCGTGAAGGCGCTCCAGGAACGGATGCAGCAGCTCGGATACTTTGACGGCCCCATTTCCGGCAACTATCAGGATAAGACCGTCAAAGCCGTGAAGAAGATTCAGGAACAGAACGGCATGACCGTTACGGGCAAGGTTGATGACACGACCTGGAACCTGATTTTCAACAATCCGGGAATCGTCATGCCGGACCAGACGCCGAAGCCTTCGCCGACGCCGGAACCCGTGCCCTTCGCCATCACCGTCGACGTCCGGAACCAGATCGTTTCCGTTTACACCCGGGACGAGGAGGGGAATTATACCATTCCTGTCCGCCAGATGCTCTGCTCCTCCGGCAAGGTCGGAACGCCCAGCCCGGTCGGGGACTGGGTTCTCAACGGCCGGAAGGCCAAATGGTGCTATTTCCCGAAGTGGGGCGACTACGCACGCTACTGGACGCGGATCAATGCCAAGGTCGCGTTCCATTCCCCGATTTACTCCGAAGTCAGCCTGAAGGCCATGAAGATCCAGAGCTATAAAATGCTCGGCAGCCGGGCCAGCCATGGCTGCGTGCGGCTGTCTGTTCCGGATGCCAAATGGATTTATGACAACGTCGGCGCGGGCACGGTGGTTTCCATCCGGGAAGACCTTCCCGTGGACGAGGAACTGAAGGAAGCCCTCAAGCACGACAAGCCTGCCAATCCCAACGACGACCCGCCGGTCAACACGCCCGAACCGGAATACATCCGGGAGAATGTTCCGGAAGTGAAGGGCTGGTTGACCCACGGCAGCAAAGGCGAAGATGTGTACTGGATGCAGTGCCGCCTGAAGGAGCTTGGCTATTATACGACGAAATGCACCGGTCATATGCTTTCCCGGACGGTCAGCGCGGTCAAGGATTTCCAGAAGGATCACGGCTTTGCCCAGAACGGCAACGCGGATCAGAATCTGATCAACGCCATGGCGGCGGCGGAAAAGATCACGCCGGAACCGGCGGAGATTCCTCCGGAGGAAACACCGGCGCCGTGAGACGGGGCAGAGGTCAGGTTTTAGAATTTCGGTATTAAAACGGGGGACCGCATTCGCAGTCCCCCTGGGTTTTATTTCAGGCTTTTGGCGGCTTCCAGGGCGTCGGTGCGGCCGGCCAGGGCGGCTTTTTCAAACCATCGGGCGGCCTCAGCCATATCGGACTCCATCCCCTGACCGGTGATACAGGCGTATCCCAGCGCCATCATGCTGCGGGCATTTCCGAGCTCCGCGGCTTTTTTATAATACGCAACCGCTTTTTCCTCGTCCTTTTGCACTTCTTCTCCGGCCATATACAGATAGCCGAGATAATCATTCGCGTTGGCGCTTCCGTTTTCCGCGGCCCGTTCATAACAGGCGAGGGCGGCGGAGGGATTCTGCTCTGTGCCTTTTCCGAGGGCATAGCAGGAGGCGACGCTCATCCAGCTGTCCGCATCCCCGGCTTCCGCGGCCTGGACATAAAGCTCAAAGGCTTTTTCATTGTCCGGCTCAAAAACCACGCCTTCCTCGTGGAAAACGCCCAGGTACCAGAGAGCTTCCGCGATGCCGCGGTCCGCAGCCTGCTGGAAATACCCGGCTGCGACAAACTTGTCCTGGGAGATCCCTTCGCCCTCGTCATACAGCTTTCCGAGCAACAGATAGGCCTGGTTATATCCGGCGGAGCAGGCACGGCGGTAGCAGCTTATGACGGTATCCGTGTCCTGCGAAACGAAGAGTCCCTTTTTATAATACTCCGCCAGCAGGCACAGGGCTTCGCCGTCCCCGGCTTCCGCCAGAGCGCGGACAGCGGGCCAGGCCCGGAGCGGATCGCCGCAGTGGGCCTGATCGTGCAGGGACTTGTCCCGGCTGTTTTCGCAGACGCGGCAGGCGGAGGAAAGATTCTCTGTTCCACAGCTGAAACAGGTCCAGATGCCGCGGACCCTTCCGCAGAAGGAACAGAGGTCTCTGGTCGTCTCGCTTCCGCAGATGAGACAGATGGGAGAGGAAGATACGGCCGCCTCTTCCGCCGGGGCGGACAGGGGCAGGACGCACAGCATCGCCGCAAGCAAAAGAATCAGAGGTTTTTTACGGTTCATGAATACAACTCCTATGGGATCATCGACCGGACCGGGTCTCAGGAACGGGGCGCAAAGCCGATCTTTTTCTGCACCTTGCGGAGGGTCCTGGAGGCCAGATAGGCGGCTTTTTCAGAACTTCCGTTCAGGACGCTGAAGAGATATTCCTTGTTGGCGAACAGGCGCTTGTATTCCACCTGGAGCGGCTCGAGGGCGGCGATGACGCAGTCGCTGGCCCGGGCTTTCAGCGCGCCGTATCCCTGACCGTTGAGCTCGGCGCAGATGCTGTCGGTCGATTCGCCGGAAAGGGCGCTGATGATATTGAGCAGATTGCTGACGCCGGGCTTGTTTTCCGGGTCAAAGCGGATTTCGCTTTCGGAATCCGTCACCGCGCGTTTGATTTTGCGGCGGACGGTATCCGGATCGTCCAGCAGGGAAACGAAGGTGTCCTCCGGATCGCTCTTGCTCATTTTCCGCTCCGGATCCTGGAGGCTCATGATCCGGGCTCCGGCCTTGGTGATCAGGGGCTCCGGCACGGTGAACACATCGCCGTAGACACCATTGAAGCGCTGGGCAATATCGCGGGTCAGCTCCAGATGCTGTTTCTGATCGGCGCCAACGGGAACAAAGGAAGTCTGATACAGCAGAATATCGGCGGCCATCAGGACCGGATAGGTGAAGAGACCGGCGTTGATGTTGTCCGCGTGTTTGGCGGATTTGTCCTTGAACTGGGTCATGCGGCTGAGCTCGCCCATATAGGTGTAACAGTTCAGGATCCAGGCCAGCTCGGCATGGGCGCTGACGTGGCTCTGGCAGTAGATCAGACTCTTTTGGGGATCGATCCCGCTGGCCAGATAGAGCGCGGCCAGCTCGAGGCAGCGGCGGCGGAGATCGGCCGGATTCTGGCGGACGGTGATCGCGTGCTCATCCACGATGCAGTAGATGCAGTCGTACTCGTCCTGAAGCTCGGCAAAACGGCGCAGGGCGCCGATGTAATTGCCCAGCGTGAGAACGCCGCTGGGCTGAATGCCGGAAAAGATGACCGGCTTGCGGACCTGTTCTTCCATAAAAAGGTACTCCTTCACAACATATAATAAACTATTATATGACGGGACAGCCCAAAAAACAAGGAAAAATGCGCCGAAAACGCCGTCCGGGGCCGATTGACACAGGATTGAGGCCTCTGTATAATCATCGGCGGACAGGAGGCGATCACGATGAGATTCGGCAAAAAGCGTACACAGCCTCATTTCGACGACGACAGCCGGACGCCGGTGATCCGCTGCAGCATCTGTACGGGGGAACAGGTGGCCGGATTCCACAGAAAAGATGACGGCGTTTTTGAGGAAGTCATGCTGATCCGCGGTGAGGAGGACCTGCAGGCCTTCCGGGACGCCTATGGGATTGAGGGCGAGATTAAGAAAATCTACTGAAAAACGTTTTTTGAAGGAGCCGACAGATCATTCATGAACCAGAAATCACTGAAAGGGAGCCTGCTCCTCTTGCTCGGCGCTGTCATCTGGGGTGCGGCTTTTGCGGCCCAGCGGGCCGGCATGGACCATGTGCAGCCCTTCACGTTCTCCGGCGTGCGGATGCTGCTGGCCGGGATTGTGATGATCCCCGTCTCCGCGCTGAGCAGAAGAAAAGCAGGTCCGGGGACGGCGGAGGCACAAAGGACGCAGCGGAAAGGCGGGCTGATCTGCGGGCTGCTGCTGTTTTTCGCGACCTCCCTGCAGCAGGTCGGACTGGTTTACACCTCGGCGGGAAAAGCCGGGTTTATTACGGCGCTGTATGTGGTGCTGGTGCCGGTGGCCGGATGGGTTTTTTTGCGGAAGCAGCCCGGGAACATGATCTGGGCCGGCGTCGGCCTGGCGGTGATCGCGCTGTACCTGCTCTGCATTCCCGCGGAAGGATTTCAGATCGAAAAGGGCGATGCGCTGCTGCTGGGATGTGCCATGTGCTTTACGGGGCAGATTCTCTGTGTCGACCATTTTGCGCCACAGGTGGATGGACCGACCCTCGCACGGGATGAATTCCTCATAACCGGGGCGCTCTCCATGATTATCGCGGTGTTTACAGAGGACATTCGCATGGACGGAATCCTTGAAGCGGCGGTCCCGATTCTCTATACCGGGATCTTTTCCGGAGCCGTCGGATATACGCTGCAGATCGTCGGGCAGCGGGACGTCAACCCCACCGTCGCGTCGCTGATCATGTGCCTTGAATCGGTGTTCGCCGTGTTGACCGGGGCGATCGTTCTCGGTGAACGCATGACCGGAAGGGAAATTGCCGGATGCGTGCTGATGTTCTGCGCCGTGATCCTGGCCCAGCTTTCCGCCGTTATCAGAAAGAAAGGAACCTGACAGAATGAAAATCCTGATCGCGTCCGATCTCCACGGATCGGCACATTACTGCCGGAAACTGCTGGAAGCCTGGGACCGGGAAAATCCCGAACAGGCCGTGCTGCTCGGAGATATTCTGTATCACGGTCCGCGGAACGATCTTCCGGAAGAATATGACCCCAAAAAAGTGCTGGCCATGCTGAACGGGCGGCGGGACAGGATTCTCTGCGTCCGCGGCAATTGCGACACGGAAGTGGATCAGATGGTGCTCGAGTTTCCGATCCTTGCGGAATATGCCTGGATTCTTTTGCCGGAGAACCGCCGGATTTTCGCCACCCACGGACATGTCTGGCATCCGGAACACCTGCCGCCGATGGCAGCGGGGGAAATCATGCTTTACGGGCATACGCATGTCCCCGCATGGGAAAGACGCGGAGGTGTCCGGTGCTTCAATCCGGGCTCCGTTTCCATTCCAAAGGGGGACAGCAAACCGGGCTATATGACGCTTGAAAACGAGGTTTTCTTTTGGAAAACGCTGGAGGGGGAAGTTTATCACTCCGAAACCGCAGACGGAGAAACGGAATAGGTATACATCCCGTCCGGGCCCACCAGCAGCTCCCGATATAATTCCACGGTCATGATATGCTTCCCTTCGGGGGTATCAAAGGAATAGAGCCAGGTGCCGCCGGTGACCATTTCATCGGATTGCCGCCCGGTTACGACTCCGCGCAGAGCCAGCGTGCGGAGTTTTTCTTTTTCCTCTTCAGTGACTTCGCAGGGGATCGGGCCGGCTTCACAGTCCAGGGTGCTTCCCGTGATCACCGCCGTTTCCAGCAGGTCCGGATCCCCGTGGAAAAACTTCCAGACCGGGATCTCTTCGGAAGAAGCTGCAGCATCCTCCCCGAGGCCGGGCCAGTCCTTCTCCGGCCCCTGGGGATAAGAAGAATGGCGGACGGATACCAGCTGCCTGTCTTCAAAGACACAGACGGTGTTGTATGCGTTGAAATCACCGAACATCCTGAGCGCCTCCAGGAACGCGTCCGCGCCGGCCGGATCGTCTTCTTCTCCGGCAGAAACGGAGACATAGGCAAAGCAATCGGGAAGGGGAAGCATCACCTTAACTTCACCCGCGGGAGATACCGGAACCCAGTCGTCGATCAGGGCACGGAGCGTTCCGTCCGCACCGGGTTCAAAGGCCAGATAACCGCCGTAATTCTCTTCTGGACAAACCTCATAGCAGGCTTCGGCACCGGGGACTTCTGATTCATGAACAACGATTTCCCGGACGGTCCAGGCGCGGCCGTTCATGAAAACCGTGTCTCCCGGAGCGAGCGATCTTACCTGCGCGGCGTCATAACGATCTTCGAGGAAGAGTCGGGCTGTAAAGAATCCGCCGTTGTCCACATGCTCCGGATCCGGAATTGTGAGGCAGAAGGTTCCGTTGCTCAGATCAACCTTCGCAGGAGTGGCTTCAAGAGGACGTACTTCCGCCGCGCAGGCACAGATGCCCGTAAGGCAGGTCAGCAAAAGCGCCGCAAAGGCGGCAACCCAAAGGCGGGTATGTTTCATCATGATTCCCTCCGTTTCATCCGTTTCGGTGTCCGTTCAGTTTGTCAGACGAAGATGCGGCAAAAAAGTTCCCGTATCCGGGTAAAGCATTGACTGGACTCCGTTCTGTACGTTTATCTTAACGGCTTTCCGGGGCATTGACAAGGGGCGATTTCATGAATTGACCGGAGGACAAAAAAATTCTTGCATTTCTCGTACGCCTGTGGTACAATACCTTTCGCTGACCGCGAGGGAAGCAAATTCGGGATTATAGCTCAGTTGGTTAGAGCACCACGTTGACATCGTGGGGGTCATAGGTTCGAGTCCTACTAATCCCACTGCCCGGAGCCTTAAAGATCAAGGCTCCGGGCTTTCTTTACTTTTTAGTCACAATCTACGTGG